>Ga0116143_10000153_pt1 | contig 93576 bp, 68 predicted proteins | sample AD_UKC034_MetaG_FD_89745 | JGI IMG/M metagenome (GOLD analysis project Ga0116143, IMG submission 89745) | Active sludge microbial communities of municipal wastewater-treating anaerobic digesters from USA - AD_UKC034_MetaG | ecosystem: Engineered > Bioreactor > Anaerobic > Digestate | place: USA... | reverse complement strand
GCAAATCGCATTTCCGCTCGTATTCCATCCAGAATTCCGGCGCGGAATCGCAATATCCGGAGTTGCGGGATCCGGAGGCGAGCGTTCCCGATTTTGGGCAGTTTGACGCGTTCCAGGCGGGGTTGTTGAAGCATTACGATTACTACCGTTCGCTGCTTCAGCCGCGGCCCGAAACCCGGCTGGCGGCCGGAGTCCCACGACCGTGAAGGCCGGGGGGCGCAGGGCGGATTGGTGGGCCCACTCGGATTTGAACCGAGGACCAAGCGATTATGAGTCGCCTGCTCTGACCGCTGAGCTATGGGCCCATGACCGGAAGAGGTTTGCGGGGATGGCGCCGGGGAACAAGTCAAATCAGCCGGCCGGCAGGATTGATCCGCTCAGGCGAGGGAGCGGCGGGCCAGCAAGCCTTCGAGATTTTCGATATCCAGAAAGCCCTGCAGCTGCCGGATGCGCGTGGGATGCCGCATCTTCCGGAGCGCCTTGGCTTCGATTTGCCGGATGCGTTCGCGGGTGACACAGAATTGCTTTCCCACCTCCTCCAAGGTGCGGGCGTGGCCATCGCCAATGCCAAACCGCAGCTCGAGAACCTTGCGCTCCCGGGCGTTGAGGCTCGCGAGCACCGCCGTCAGCTTGTCCTTCAGCAGGGCAAAGCTGGTGATGTCCACGGGGTTCTCCGAATTCTTGTCCTCGATGAAATCGCCGACATTGGCCTCCTCCTCGTCGTTGACCGGCGATTGCAGGGAAATGGGCTGCTGCGCCATCCGCAGCAGGGCGCGAACCCGGTCCACCGGATACTGCAGTTCGTCGGCAATTTCCTCTGCGGCAGGCTCGCGGCCGAAGTCCTGCCGCAGTTGTTTCTGCACGCGCATCAACCGGTTGATGATTTCGATCATGTGGACCGGGATGCGGATGGTGCGGGACTGATCGGCCAGCGCGCGCGTGACCGCCTGCCGGATCCACCAGATGGCGTAGGTGGAAAACTTGTAGCCGCGGCGGTACTCGAACTTTTCCACCGCCCGCATCAGGCCCACGTTGCCCTCCTGGATGAGATCCAGGAAGGACAGGCCGCGATTAGTGTATTTTTTGGCGATGGAAATGACGAGCCGCAGATTGGCCTCCACCATTTCCGCCTTGGCTTGATGGGCGCGGATGGCCGCCTGTTTCATGTCGCGGTAGGCGGCGAGGAATTCGGCGGTGGGCATGCGGACGAACTCTTCCAACGCGGCGATGGACGCGCGGGCGGGATGACTGGCCGGCACGGGAGGGGCGTTGCGTCCGGCGCGCCGGGCGGTGGCCAGCTGCTGCTGCCCGGTGACGAGTTTTTCGTAAACGTTCTCCGCAATGACCATCAGGTCTTCGATGACGGTCTGTTTGTAAAAGAACTTTCCCAGACAGGCTGGCAACTTTTGATGGACGCTTTTCAGGTCGGCGAGTGCGCGCGCGCGCTGTGTTTTGGTGGGGGCGTTCCGGCTGCGGCGGAACAGTGCATCCGCCTGGCGGTCCAGTTCACGCGTCGCCTGCATGGTCTGTTGCAAGGCCTTGAAATATCTGGTCCGGACGGATGATTTCTGATTCAACACCACCCGGTCAAAGCGTTCGCGCGGGGGTTCGGACATCAATTTGTCGGCGATGGCCAGATACTCCTTGGGCGTGTTGCCGAGGCGGTACACGATGGCTTGCAGGTCCCGCTCGGCGGCCTCGATCCGTTTGGAGATTTCCACCTCCTGTTCACGCGTCAGCAACGGCACCCGTCCCATCTGCTTCAGGTACATGCGCACCGGGTCATCCAGTCCGTCGAGCTGGTCTTTCCCGTGCGGCCCCCAGGCCGGCGGACTGGTCTGGTCCAACTCGGCGGTGTCCACGATGTGGATCTCCAGATTGCGCAACTGCGCATAGACCTCGTCCAGGGCCTCTGGCGAGAGGGTGTCCTCCGGCAGCACTTCGGAAATGTCACTGTGGGTCAGATGCCCCTGTTCCTGGGCGAGATGGATCAATTCTTTGAACTTGTCGGCGATGCGCCCCATGGAGGCATTCAAGGGGGCCTCGTTTTGCGTTCGCGAAATCACGGTGTCGATCGGAATGATCCTGGGCGGCGGGGACGCGATGGGGCGGCTTCGGCCGGCGGCGGGCCGGCCGGGATCTTGAATGACCGGTTGTGCGGAATGGAAACCTCTGACTCTGGAACTACGAACCCTCGGTTTGCGCATATCGTTGTGACTGAATGGCCGGTTGGTTTGGGTGTACGGCGGAGGAATATGCAGCGTTGTCCCCGGAGCGTCAAGCGGCGAACCCGATGACTTTTCATCACGCCAACCCGCTTCGGAGGCCTGGGCCGGTCCCGGCGGCGGTCGTTCCGAATTGGCGGCGTTCGCGACGGCACGCTCCGCGGCGCTCAACCGTGCGGGGGAAGGGATTCCGCCCGCGCCACTGCATCCACCCGCCGCGCCCGCGCCGTCGCTCAAAATTTCCGGTCTGCCAGCCGGAGGCCGGCGTTGAGCGGCTTTAGCGGTTGCCGACCGAGACGCCAACTCCGGCCGGGGTGCCGCCGAAGGCGGCGGCGCCTTCATTGGCCGCGGCCGAGAACACAAACGTGTTGATCACGGCATCAACGTAATTCCGCAGGAAACGATAGGGACTGTTCGGAACGAAAATGATGTCCCGGGGTTCAAGTGGTATGTCCCCGGCGCGCCCCTCGAGGATGTCCCGGTAATTAACCACGGCCATTTCCGGGTGGGTCAGCGAGCCGCGGACGATGGCCACCTGCGACAAGTAGGCGTCACGCAGGGGGCCGCCTCCGGCCGTAATCGCCGCCACCAGCGTCGGGGTCTCGGAGAGCGCGATGGCGCGCGGCATGCGCACGGCGCCGAACAGGTAGATCTCCCGGGCCGCCCCCGAGGGCACATAAACAAAATCTCCCGACTGCAGATAAATGTTCTGGGACATGTCTCCTTGCTCGAGCAGGCGCTGAAAATCCACCGGGAGCGCATTGCCATTGCGGACCACGAAGGCATGGCGCAGATCCGCCATGTCCACGGTGGTGGTGCCGGCGACGGCATTGCGGGTGCCGCCGGCCAGCGCCATGGCCTCCAACAAGGTCATCGGAGCCGGGGCCGGATAGACGCCGGGATGCGCCACCGCCCCGAGCACCCAGATCTGCTTGCTGCCGACGGCGCGCAAGCTGATGGCGACCTGCGGACCGGCAATGTATTTCTCCAGATCCTTCTCGAGCGCGCGCTTGGTCTCCGCCAGTGTCATTCCCCAGACGTCAATGCCCGGCAGCAGGTAGAAATAAATTTTGCCGTCCGGGCCCACCGTCACGTCGGACCGCGTCGCCAGCTGATCAATGACTTCGATTTGAAGTTCATCCCCCGGCCCGAGGCGGAAATGTTCCTGCGGGGCGGCGAGCAGGGCGGCGTCCAAGGGTTGCGCCGGCACGAGTCCGGCCACGGCGTTGGAGAAGGTGCCGGTGGCCCGTGGATCGAACCGCGGCGCCGAACTTTGCCGGGGAATTTGGCAGCCAACCAGCAGGATCAACCCGGCCAGCAGCAAGTGGAGAGCGAGAACCTTTTTCATGTGAAATGTCGGGGCCGATGCATCAGCAGTTTGCGTCAGGGATTGACCCAGGGGTGTTGAATCAACGGGTGGAGGAATCCGGTGTAGGTCACGACGGCGGACTGGATGAAGGCGATCGTGGCGTTGTCGAGAATTTCCTCGGCCCGCGCCCACGGGCGGCGCGAAACATAGACGATATCCTTCGGCTCCAGGCGGAAGTCGGGCGCTTCTCCGGCCAAAATGGCCTTGGCGTTCACGACGATGCATTCCGGTTTGTTCAGCGAACCGCGGACGACGAGCACGCGGCTTTGATAGGCTTTGTCCGCAAATCCGCCGCGGGCGGTGATGGCCGAGATGAGGCTGGCGTTGGGGCTGTAGGGCACCACCCCGGTGCCTTCGCCGAGGCCGCGTCCCACCGCGCCGACCACGAAGATCTGATTGGCGGCGGCCGAGGCGAAGAAGATGTAATCGTCCGGCTCGATGGCGATGTTCTGCGACAGGTCGCCGCGCTGAAACAGACTTTCAAAATCCACGGCGAGCCGTTCTCCGTGCCGGACCATGAAACTGTGGGACAGGTCCGCCAGTTCCACAGTGGTTTGATCGAACAAGCCCGTCTCCAGGCCGCCCGCCCGCGCGATGGCTTCAATCAGCGTCGTGGGGCGGTTGAGGGTAAACACTCCTTTTTGGCTGACGGCGCCCAGCAGGTAGAATTTCTTGCTGTTGTAGCTGGCGGGGGTGATGATCGTGCGCGGCGTGTTGTAAAACTTGCCAAGCTCCGCATCAAAAGCCGCGCGGAGTTCGTCAATCGTCAGGCCGGTGGCGAGGAGGTCTTCAGCTTGCAGAAAGGAAACCCGGCCGTCGGGGCCGATCGCAACGTCGCGCCGTGCGCTGTCCGGGCGATCAAACAACACGAAGTTCAGCGTGTCTCCCGGTCCCAGGGTCAACCGTTTCTGCCACTCGGCGCGCTGGCCGGGATCCGCCGCCGTCAGCGCGCCTCGGGCCTTGACGGCGGGCTTCGCCGGGTCGGCGGGGGGCGGCGAAAACCGGGGTTCGTCAGCGGCTGGCGTTGGCCGCGTGATCGCGAGCAGCAGGACCCCGCCCAGAATGACTAAACGCTTCTTCATGTGCATTGGCTCTTGGTACTGTGAATGACAATGTTCGTGCGCCCCCTCCGGTGGCGGGAAAAGCAGCTTGAAAAAACTAAGCGGCCGCGTTTCGCAAGCAAACCGGAATGACACCCTACGTTCCTCCGGGGCATTACCGAATGCCCCGCCCGGGGTGACCTGGCCTGGAAATCCGTACACCCATGGCGCTGCGGGAAGAGGTTTAGCGGACGAATTGATGTTCGCGCAACCAGAATCTGCAATCCTCCGCCCACGGGTGGAGCTTGACCCCGGGGCTGTAGGTCCGGACCCCGAGCCCGATTCCGTGCGGGCCGCGTTCATAAACATGCAGATCAAACGGCACACCGGCCCGCCGCAGCGCCTGCGCCAGCAGCAGGGTGTTCTCCACCGGCACGGTTTTGTCCTCCAGCGTGCTCCAGAGAAAACAGGGCGGGGTGTCCTTGTTGACGTGCAACTCGGCGGACAGTTCGCGCAGCAGGGCGGCGGGCGGATTCGTGCCCAATAAATTGTTGCGCGAACCTTTGTGTGTGAATTCGTTGCTCATCGAAACGACCGGATAACACAAGATGGCCAGATCGGGGCGCGAGCTTTGCCGTTCAATGGCGGAGGTTGCGTCCGGATGGCCGGCGTCCCAGTGCGTCATTGTCGTGGAGGCGAGATGCCCCCCGGCCGACGAGCCAATGATGCCGACGCGGTGCGGGTCCACCCGCCATTCCGCCGCGCGGGCCCGCACGGTGCGGAGGGCGCGTGCGGCATCGTGCCACATGGCGGGATGATGATAACCATTCGGGCCCAGCCGGTATTTCAGGACGAAGCTGGTGATCCCCAGGTCATTCAACCAGCGGGCGTAAATGCTCCCCTCATGGTCGGCCAGCCCCGCGTAGCCGCCACCGGGGCATACGACCATGGCCGCGCCGGTGGCGTGTTCCGGGGCCGGCAAATAAACGGTCAGCGTCGGAATGTCCTGGTCCGCCTGGCCGCGCGCATCCGGGGCGCCCCCGGGCCAGAGCGGAAAGCTTTGCGGATTTTGGGCATGGACCAGCAGCGGCAGCGTCACAGCCAAGGCCAGACATCGGGGTGGCAAATTCATCGCGCCCAGCGTACGCGTTCGCGGCACGTGGTTCAATGCGCATGTTTACCGTGTCCGCAGAATTGGAGATGCGCGGGGCTCAATCCATTGGCACAATAATCGCATGATCAAGCGGCTGTTTATCATCGTGACCGCCACCCTGGGGATCCTGATCACGGGGATCCGGCCCGCAACCGGGCAGCCGCCGGATCGTTACCTCGCGGAAGCCCGGCGCCTGCTCAAACGCACCCCGCTGATTGACGGACACAATGACACGCCGTGGGAATACCTCGACCGCGTGCACAACAATTTTGCGGCGCTGGATCTGGGCCGAAGCACGGCCGGCCTGCGTCCGCCCATGCACACGGACCTGCTCCGGCTGCGCGCCGGCCTGGTGGGGGCACAATTTTGGTCGGTTTACGTGCCCGCACAGCCCGGCGGGGCCGCGGCCGTCCAGGCGACCCTGGAACAAATTGACGTGGTTTACCGGATGTGTGCGCGTCATCCGGAGACGCTGGAACTGGCCCTCACGGCGGCGGACGTGGAACGCATTTTCCGTCGGGGCAAAATCGCCTCCCTCATCGGGATGGAAGGCGGGCATTCCATCAACAATTCCCTGGCGACGCTCCGCATGATGTATCGTCTGGGCGCACGCTACATGACCCTGACCCATACGGAGAACACCGATTGGGCCGATGCGGCGGGCGCCGTCCCCGTGCATCACGGCTTGACGGCTTTTGGCGAGGAGGTGGTCCGTGAAATGAACCGGCTGGGCATGCTGGTGGATTTATCGCACGTCAGCGATGCCACGATGCGCGCCGCGTTGCGGGTTGCGCGCGCTCCGGTGATCTTCTCCCATTCGTCCGCGCGCGCCCGGTGTCATCATTTGCGCAATGTGCCGGACGATGTGCTGCGGCTGACGGCGGCCAATGGCGGCGTGGTGATGGTGGCGTTTGTGCCCAATTTCCTCGCCGAGGCGGATCGTCTGGATGAAGAACTCGTGACCCGGGAACGCCAGCGCTTGCGGCAACGGCACGGTGACGACCCCCGCGCCATTCAAGCGGCCATTGCCGAATGGCGGAAAACCCATCCCGATCCGCAAGCGGCGACGTTGAGTGATGTGGCGGATCATCTTGAGCACATCCGGAAAATCGCCGGGGTGGATCATGTGGGGATCGGCGCGGACTTTGATGGGTTCAGCGGCGCGCCCAAGGGTTTGGAGGATGTGTCCAAGTATCCGGATTTGATCGCCGAACTGTTGCGGCGCGGTTGGTCGCGCCAGGAGGTGGGAAAGGTGGCCGGGCAGAATATCTTGCGCGTGTTGCGCGAAGCGGAACGCGTCGCCCGGGAACTCCAACGCTGACGCCCGCCGGCGGATCGTGCCGCCGCTACGGAGTCACCTCCCGCACGCGGAAGAACCGGGCCGCGGGCGCGGCCGCGCGCGCGATGCTCCGGATGGTGGGGTTCGTCCCGGCGGCAAAATTGTCCACCACCGTCGGCCACGAACTCAGGTCCGTGGAGGCCACGATTTCGTAGGATTTCCCCGGAGTCGTGGCGATGGTGAAGGTGAGTTGTTCTGCGCCGACCTGAAAATCCGTGATTGCCAGCGGGATGGAGATGGGCGCCCGGGCTTCAATCTGGCCTTGGACCTGGTAAGCAAAGTCACTGCCGGTGCCGCTCACCGCCACTGGAATTGTCAGCACCCATTCCGCGCCCTGAACAGCGAGCGTGGCGTTGGCGCTGACGGTGTTGGCCAGGGTGCCGGTCAACGGATTGCTGCCGCTGTCGCTCCCCACCAGACCTGAATAAGTGTAATCCACCGTGGCCGTGCTGGTGGACGAAGGCAAGTAGGTGATTCCCGAAGCGGGGAACGCGCCGGCCGTCAACGTCAACGGATCGCTGAGCAGATCCAGCTCCAAATTCCGAATGGCCGCCTTGCCGTCCACCACGAAGATGATGTAAACCTTGCCGCCATAATTGGCGGGGGCGGTGCCGCCGGCCCCGCCGGGCAGCGGCGTCCAATTGCCGTTGTTCAATGCCTGGATGGTGGAGCCGCCGCCAAAGGTAATGGTGTCCGCGTTGATGTCGGCCAGGAGGGTGCCGGCATATTTCGTGGTCAGCCCGCCGGGCCCCTGGGGTTGCATGGCCACGCCTTGAAAACTGCCACTGATCGTGAGGGCGGATTGGTTGCTGTTCACCACGAAGGCCACCTGCTCCGCACGGGCCAGGGGTATGAGCCAGCTCAGGGCCAGGGCGCCGACAGCCCAGCAGGAGGGACGAATCATTGGGTTGGTCATCATGTCCGTTATTAAACTGGCCGGCGGCGGCGCGCAACTCCTTTTCGTTCCGGACTGTACCCGATTCCGGGGGGGCCAAGGGCGCGGGGGAGGGAGGCAAACGGGCTGCGGGAGCGGCGGCAATGCGGCCGATTCCGTTTTTGACGCTGCGGCATGGTTATTCTACGGTGGACGCACGTGCAAACTCCGACAGCGGATTCACCCAATGCAACTGCCCAGCGCGCCCGGGCGATTCGCGCTGCCATGCCCCCCCACGGTCTGTTTGCGGGCATGCAATGGCGCATCGCGCCCGCGCCGTTTCGCCTGGGCCAATCCACAGCCCGGGAAATTGAGGCGCTCGGCCGTATTTTGCTGCAGTTTTACCGCGCCGTTAATTTGTTGTACCGCAAGAGCGTCGCGGGCAAGCTGCCCGCCTGGGTGGCCCACTGGCTCGACCTGGGCAAACCGCCCCAGCTGATCGCCTGGCAGCGTGCGGCGGTTTTCAAGCAGGACCTGCCCCGGGTGATCCGCCCGGACTTGTTAATCACCGCCGAAGGGTTGCGTTGCACGGAATTGGACTCGGTACCGGGTGGCATGGGGTTGACCGGCTGGTTGAACCAGACCTACGCCGCGCTGGATGCCGGTTCGCCTGCAGCGCCGGTGCTGGGCGGGGCCGAGGGGATGCTGCGCGGGTTTGCAAGTCTCTTCGGAGATGCGCCACACGTTCATGTGATTGTTTCGGACGAAGCCGCCACTTATCGTCCCGAAATGCAATGGTTGGCGGAACAGCTGGGGCCGCGGTTTGCCGTGCACGACGCCAGTTTTTCCACGTTCCGCACGGGAGACGCGGTCTATCGCTTTTTCGAGCTGTTTGATCTGCCCAATGTGCCTGCCGCCCAGCAAATCATGATGCAGGCGCAGCAGGGGGACATCCGCGTCACGCCGCCGTTCAAACCGATTTTCGAGGAAAAAATGCTCTTTGCGTTGCTCTGGAATCGTCATTTGCAGGGTTTCTGGCGGCTGGAGCTGGGCGATGGTTTTTTTGCGCGGTTGCGGAAATTGATGCCTTACACCTGGCTGGTGGATCCCAGTCCGATGCCGCCGCATGCGGCCATTCCCGAATTGAATCTCACCGACTGGCAGCAGTTGAAATCCCTGTCGCAAAAGGAGCGGGAACTGATTTTGAAGGTTTCCGGTTTTTCGGAGCGCGCCTGGGGCGCGCGCGGCGTTTTCCTGGGCAGTGATCTGTCGCATGAGGCCTGGGCCAGGGCGGTGGATGCGGCGTTGACGGAATTTTCACGCTCCCCACGCGTCCTGCAGCGGTTTCACAAGCCGGCGCTGGTGGAGACCTCCTGGTATGATTTCACACGCAATGCAGCGGTGCCGGTGAGGGGGCGGGCCCGGCTGTGCCCATATTATTTTGTGACCGGTGAAGGGGACTCGGCCCAGGCGCGTCTGGGTGGGGTTCTGGCGACGGTGGTTCCGGCGGACAAAAAAATTGTTCACGGCATGAGTGACGCCGTGCTGGCGCCCTGTTCGGCATGAATCTTCACGCGCTGCTCGAATACACGCTGCTGACCTTTGGTTCGCTGTTCGTGATTGTGGATCCGCTGGCCACGGTGCCGGCTTTCATCGCCATGACACCGCGGGACACCCCGGAACAACGCATCCGGATGGCGCGCCTGGCTTGCGTTGTGATGGCAACGATCCTGTTGGTCTTTGCCGTGGCCGGGAAAGTTATTTTTCACTTCCTCGGAATCACCATGCCGGCGTTCCAGATCGCCGCCAGCATCGTGTTGTTCATCGTGGCGCTGGACATGTTGCAGGCGCAACGCTCCCGGGTGGTCGAAACCACCGAGGAAACCCTGGCCGGCTCGGAAAAGGCCGACATCGCCATCACGCCGCTGGCGGTGCCCATGCTGGCCGGCCCGGGGGCCATTTCCACGGCCATTGTCATGCAATCCCGGGCGATCAACGTGGCCCAGCATGTGGCGTTGTACGCCTGCATTTTGCTGGTGGCGTGCCTCAGTTATCTGATTTTGCGCCTCTCGGCGCGCGGCGCCGCCTGGCTCAATCCCATCGCCATGAAAGTCACGACGCGGATCATGGGCCTGCTGCTGGCCACCGTGGCCATTCAGTTCATGATCAACGGGATCACCGCCGTGCGCAACGAATGGATTAAATCATGAACCAAGACCCCTCCACCCTGATGTCATCGACTATAACTCCCGCCGGTCGCGGCACGTATTCCGTCTGGTCCAGGGCCGGCGCCGCCGGATTGCTGGCGCTGACCTTCGGACTCAACAGCCTGGCCCAGCCGGGCGCCAGCTTCCGCCCAGAGAAATTGGCGGAGATGGATCAGGCCATTAACGCCGCCATTGCGGACCGGAAATGTCCGGGCGGGGTGCTGTGGCTGCAGCATGATGGCGCAACGTATCACCGGGCCTACGGCCAGCGAGCGGTCGTGCCGGCGGTTGAGCCGATGACCGAGGATACCCTCTTCGATGCCGCCAGCCTGACGAAGGTGGTGGCCTGCACCCCGGCGCTCATGTTGCTGGTGGAACGCGGCCAGTTGAGCCTGGAGGATCGCGTGGCGAAATATTTGCCCGACTTCACCGGCGGCGGCAAGGAGGAGGTGACCCTGCGCCAGTTGATGACCCACACTTCGGGGTTGCGTCCCGACATCAGTTTGAAGCCGGACTGGAACGGCACCGCCGCCGCCATCAAACTGGCCTGCGCCGAGAAACTGGCCAGCCGGCCGGGTGAGAAAATTGTGTACAGCGACACCGGGCCAATCTTGGTGGGCGAGATTGTGCATCGCGTGGCCGGCCAGCCGCTGGATCAGTTCTTGCAACGTGAAGTATATGGGCCGCTCGGCATGAAGGACACGGGCTTCAATCCGCCCCCGTCCAAATTGGCGCGGATTGCGCCCACGGAAGTGGAGAACGGGGTGCCGGTGCGCGGAGTGGTGCATGATCCACGCGCGCGCCGGATGGGCGGGGTGGCGGGTCATGCCGGCTTGTTTTTCACCGCCTCCGATCTGGCGCGCTATGCGCAAATGCTGCTCAATGGCGGCGAGCTCGATGGCGTGCGGATTTTCCGGCCGGAAACGGTCCAACTCATGACCAGCGTGCAGACGCCGCCCAATGTGAATGGCCGGCGCGGCATCGGCTGGGACATTGACACCGGTTTCAGCGGACCGCGCGGAGACATCTTCCCCCTCGGATCTTATGGCCACACCGGCTGGACGGGGACCTCCCTCTGGATTGACCCCTTTTCCAAGTCCTTCGTCATTTTTTTGTCGAACCGGAATCATCCCACCGAGCAGGGCAGTGTGTTGGCGTTGCGCCGCCAGCTGGGCACCCTGGCGGCCGCCGCCATCAAGGACTTCGATTTCACCCATGTGACCGGGGCGTTGCCGCCGCGGACCTCCTCGGATCACGCGCGCAGCGGCAGCAGCCCCGCCCCGCTCCGTCAAGCAGGGCGAAAGGGGCCGGTGTTGGACGGCATTGACGTTTTGGTGCAACGCAACTTTGCGCCGCTCCGGGGCAAGCGGATCGGATTGATCACCAACCACACCGGACACGACCGCGCCCGGCGTAGCACGATTGACCTGCTGTTCCACGCGCCTGACGTCAGGCTGGTCGCCCTGTTCAGTCCGGAACACGGCATCCGCGGCGTGGCCGACGAGCAGGTAGGCGACGGCACCGACGCCAAAACCGGCCTGCCGATATACAGCCTGTATGGACAGCGCCGCAAACCCGCTCCGGAACAACTGCAGGGCCTCGACGCGCTGGTGTTCGACATTCAGGACGTGGGCTGCCGGTTCTATACCTACACCTCCACCATGGGGCTGGGCATGGAGGCCGCCGCCGAGGCCGGCATCGAATACTTCGTGCTGGACCGGGTCAACCCGATTGACGGGGTGACGATTGACGGTCCGGTGCTCACTGAACCGACGAGTTTTGTCGGTTTCCATCCCACGCCATTGCGCTACGCCATGACCATGGGCGAACTGGCGCTCATGTACAATGAAGAACGCCGGACGCACGCCAAATTAACCGTCATCCCGCTTGAAAACTGGTCGCGCCACACGTATTTCGATGAAACGGATCTGCCTTGGACCAATCCCTCGCCCAACATGCGCAATTTGAAGCAGGCGATTCTTTATCCCGGCGTCGGTTTGTTGGAAAGCGCGCTGTCGGTGGGGCGGGGGACGGACACGCCGTTTGAAGTCGTGGGCGCGCCCTATATTGACGACGTGAAACTGGCGGCGGAGCTGAATCGCGCCGCGTTACCGGGGGTGGGCTTTGTGCCGATCCGGTTCACCCCCACCTACAGTGTTCACCAGGGCAAGGAATGTGGCGGCGTTTACATCATGTTGAACGATCGCAAAACGTGCAACGTGGTGGACGTGGGATTGCTCATCATGAAGACCGCGTATCGGCTCTATCCAAAGGATTTTCCCGTGGAGAAGCCGAAGAATCTCCTGCTGCATGCCGCCACCCTGAACGCCGTCAAGGAGGACAAATCCCTTGATGACATCCGCGCCAGTTGGAAGATGGATTTGGTGGACTTCCAGCAGCGCCGCGAGCGGTACCTGCTCTACAAATGAACGCCTTCTCCGCGCGAACCCCTGCGTTAACGGAACGGGCTCCGTTCTGATCCGCCGCATCGTCGTGAAGGGATGGCGTTCCCGAAGCGCCGAAGGTGCGAGCGCTCACTCGCGAACGCAGGGCCGGAACGCGCAGAACTTCCAGGACGCCACGATTGCAACCACGGCTCACGAACTGGCGAAGCTCTGGCGCGAGTCGGCGAGCGCCACAAAGTTCCGGTTGGCCCGCCGGGGGTGTCTTTGGGGCGGCAGTCGCCTGCCTGTGCGTGCCGCACGCAGACAGGCGGGTGGCCGACCTGCTATCGAGCCGGCCTGAGGCGAGCCAGATTCCTTACACCGTTTGTGCGGGACAGCCGGTTGGGATTCGACTTCTCCCCAAAGAATGTGCTGAAGGAGTCCATCCCGAAAATCGAGGGTGACACGCAAGTTCTCGATCCGAAATGATTTGTAACTTTGTGTGCCGACTGATTCGTCCGATGCAGTGAAGTCCTCATAGCCATGCGTCTTGAACAGTGCAAGCACCTCGCTTTCGCGACGAGCGATAATTCGACTGCCCCACAGCGTAGCCGCCGGATGGCTTGTGGTGAGTTGAGTGATGCGCATGGCCTCATCGGTCGCTGACTTTTGGAAGGTGATTTGCAGCCTCTCCTCAGCGTAGAACCACATCGCCGCCGATTCAGTGCCGGGGTCTAACGTTTCTGCTTCGTCAGGCGCACCGAGGCGACGCTCCACATCTCCGGTGGTAAACCCGAATTTGATTTCCCCAAGCCCATCTGTGATTTCGACGGAATGGTGCAGTTGCGCTTTCATGAGTTGTCGCGCCAGAGGTGGCTCTTGAATCATCTGCTGCAGGAATTGGGGTTTCCATACCACCAATCCCAAAATGGCATGAAGCCCTCCTCCCTCACCCGGGAGGTCATGCCCTTGCGGGAGAGCGCGAAGGGCGCGTGCCCGCGGGCCGGTCCGCCCGGGCCGGGTTCGCTCAGGCAAAGCTGGGCACCCCCAGATCGGTCATCAACACGAGGCCGGGCGGGGCCTTGAGCAGCCGCGGCGCCGCGTGGACGAGCGAAGCCACGGTGGCGCCGTCGCCGGCGACACCCGTGGTGACGATGTTTTTCAGACCCGGATCACCGACGATTTCCACGGCGTCGTGCGGGTTGGGCGCGTCGAGGTACATCTTGATGTCGAGGGTGATTTTGACCGCGCCCCGCATCCGCCCGACGGCGAGCTGGTGCAGGCCGCAACATTGGCCGCGCTGGACGGTGACGTGCGGAGTCTTGATGTCCGCCAGGGCGACCATGGCCTTGCCGGTCTCCTCCAGGGCGTCGAGTTTCCAGCCGAGTGCATGGGCAATCAGGGCCGCCGATTCCTTGAGTCCGGCGTGCCCGGCCTGACCGCGCTGGAAGCGGCGCTCAAATTCGGCAGGCGTCCAACCGCTGCCAATTTTGCGCTGCAAGGGCCCGCGCCGGGTGGAGGCATTCACGACGCGCTGGACATGGACGGCCTGAACCTCGCGGCAGACGCCGGTGAGGCAAACCGGCAGCACATCCATCACGAAGCCGGGATTGACGCCGGTGCCCAGCAGGCGGGCGCCCGCGGCCTTGGCGCGGGCATCGAGCCGGGCCGCAAGCCGGGGCTCGCGCAGGGCGGGATAGAGCAGCTCTTCGCACGAGGAAATTACGCTGATCCCCCGTTGCAGCATCGGTTCGATTTGAGGATACGCCAGTTTCACCCTGGAGACGGCGGTGTGAAAAATCACCTCGGGTTGCGCGGTTGCCAGCAGGGCCTCCAGCGACCGATGGACCCGGGCGCGACCGACACGGGGCTCGCCGGCCAGCCGGGCGAGCGGTTTGCCGACTTTGGCCGGGTCAATGTCAATGCCGCCCACGATCTCAATCCAGGGCTTGGTGGCGGCCAGTTTCAGTGTTTCAATGCCGATGGGGCCCAGCCCAAACTGGGCAATCTTAATTTTCTTCATGTGCGTTCAGCGCCGCCGGAAAACGCCGCCCGGAGGGATGCTGCGGACCGGCGTTCCCGGAAGGCAAAATGAGGGCGCGGTCACAAACGGGAGACCAGCAATTCCCGCTGGAAGACCAGTTCCTTGGGCAGTTGCGAGTACAGCTTGAAGAACAACTCGTCCTGCATCACCAGTTCCCGATGCCATTCCGCACGGTCAATATTTTGCACCGCGGCGAATTTCTCCGCGGTGATTTCCTGTTCCAGCCCGTGCATGTCCAGGTCCTGGTATTCGGGCACCCAGCCAATGGCGGTCTCGATCGCGCGGGCGCCGAGGCGGCAGCGTTGCACGACCCATTTGAGCACCCGCATGTTTTCCCCGTAGCCCGGCCAGAGGAATTTTCCCTCCGCGTTTTTTCGGAACCAATTGACGTGGAACATGCGGGGCAGGTGCTTGACGTGGCGCCGCATTTCGAGCCAGTGGGAAAAGTAATCGCCCATGTTGTAACCGCAGAACGGCAGCATGGCCATGGGATCGCGCCGGACCTGACCGATCGTGCCGGCGGCGGCGGCGGTCATTTCCGAGCCGACAGTGGCGCCCAGATAGACGCCATGCACCCAGTTGAACGCTTGAAAGATCAGCGGCATGGTGGTGGCCCGGCGGCCGCCAAAAATGATGGCACTGACCTGCACGCCTTCAGGATTTTCCCAATCCGGGTCAATGATGGGACAATTCCGGGCGGGAGCGGTGAACCGGCTGTTCGGGTGGCTCGACAACACGGGCTTGCCATCAGCGTCCCGGGAGGCCGGGGTCCAGTCGCGGCCTTTCCAGTCAATCAAATGCGCCGGAGGGGCCGGCGTCATCCCCTCCCACCAGACATCGCCCTCGTCCGTCAGCGCCACGTTGGTAAAAATCGTGTCGCGCTTGATGGAATCCATGGCCATGGGATTGCTGGTGTAGGACGTGCCGGGCGCGACTCCGAAGAAGCCGGCCTCCGGATTAATGGCGCGGAAATGGCCGTCGGGGCCGGGCTTGATCCAGGCAATGTCGTCGCCCACGCAGGTGACTTCCCACCCCTGCTGTTTGAGGTGCGGCGGCGGCACGAGCATGGCGAAATTGGTTTTGCCGCACGCGCTGGGAAACGCCGCGGTCACGTAGGTCTTGTTGCCGGAGGGATCCTTGACGCCGAGGATCAACATGTGTTCGGCCATCCAGCCCTCGTCCCGCGCCATGGCCGAGGCGATACGCAGCGCAAAGCATTTCTTGCCCAGCAAGGCGTTGCCACCGTAGCCGGAACCGAAACTCATGATGAGCCGTTCTTCGGGGAAGTGGCTGATGTACGTCTGCTCGGGATTGCAGGGCCAGGGCACGTCCTTCGCTCCGGGCGCCAACGGCACGCCCACCGAATGGAGGCATTTGACGAACTGTCCGACGCGCTCGATTTCCCGGTACACCGCGGTTCCCATGCGGGTCATGATCCGCATGTTGGCGACGACGTACGGGCTGTCCGAAAGTTCGATGCCGTATTGCGCGATGGGGGAGCCGATGGGCCCCATGCTGAAAGGAATGACATAAAGGGTCCGGCCCTTCATGCAGCCGTTGAAAAGGGCCTTCAACCGCGCCTTCATGGCGGCAGGGGCTTCCCAGTTGTTGGTGGGCCCGGCGTCCTTCGGGGACTGTGAACAGATGAAGGTGCGCTGTTCGACGCGGGCGACATCGCGCGGGTCGCTGCGCACCAGGATGGAGTTGGGGCGCAGGTTTTCGTTGAGCTGCACGCCGGCGCCGGAGGCAATGATCAGGCGGCGCATCTGCTGGTCTTCGGCTTCCGAACCGTCACACCAATGGATCTGGTCGGGCTGACACAGGGCCGCCATGTCGCGGACCCAGTGCCGGATGGTGGCATCCTGCGGGAGATTTTGATCTGCAGTTTTCATCAATTGTTGGTGGAAGACCCCGGAGGTCAAATCGTCGGTATTCCGGTGCCGTAAATAAATCGTTGCCGGGGCATCCACCGGCAACGCGGCGGCAGTGTGCCGCGAATTCCCGGTTGGGAACAAGCAAAAACACAGCGCCGGGCCGCCGCCGATCACCAGTGGGGACGACGCACTGGCGGAAGGGGTGGGATTCGAACCCACGGTAGAGTTGCCCCTACTTCTGATTTCGAGTCAGATGCCTTTAACCACTCAGCCACCCTTCCGTTTGCGGGTGAGCCGTCCGGGGCATCCGCCCGCTGCCTTGCGGGTGGATGGGCGCCGGCGCAAGACGCACTCCGCTCAGTGGCGCGGCATTATGCGGGAAACCCGGCCGTCCGCAAGTGGATTTGCTCGCAGGCTGCACCACCCCGGCATAGTGAAGAGCCGCGTTGGGACGGACCGGAGCCAGGCCGCATCCATGATGCATTCCGCCCGCATCGCTTCGCCGGGCGTTGCGGCGTGGGCCGGCTCCCGGGGCAGTTGTGACTCAGGCGTCGAGGATGCGATCCAGTGCGTGCGACAACTCCGGCAGACTGGCGCCCTGTTCGGTAATGAGCGGTCCGGTGTAGCCGACGGCATCGAGCGCTTTCATGATGCCGGGCCAGTTGTTGGCGCCTTCCAGCAGTGGCACGCCAAAACCCTTCCAGACGTCGCCCGCGCGCATGGCGCGGTCGCGACTGTATTCCTTGATGTGAACGCGGATGATGCGTTTGCCCAGGGTTTGGATCCACTTAATGGGATCCCCGTAACGGATGATGTTGCCCACGTCGAAGTGCCAGCCGACCTGCGGCGAGTGGATGGCGTCGAGATACTTGACCGCCTGGTCCACTTCGGTGATGAAGTTGTTCCAGACGTTTTCAATGGAGATGGTGACGCCGGAGTCCTGGGCCAGCGGCAGGGCTTTGCGGATTTCGGCGATGGATCGCTCCCAGCATTGCTCATAGGTGACGTCCTGGTTGACCACGCCCGGCACCAGCAGGATGGAAGTGGCTCCGTACGCCCTGGCATCACGTATGGTTTGTTCCAAGGCGGCCAATCCTGCGGCGCGGGTGTTGGCGTCCGGACTGGACAACGGTTCGCTCCAGTGCCTGGCTCCGCATACGCTGACGATGGACAATCCGGTGGCGTCCCGCGCCTGCAGCACTTCCGCCTGATCCAGGTGGCTGGCCATTTCCACGGCCTGGAAACCCGCGGCCTTCACCGCTTTCATCCGTTCCAGCACGCTGCCTTTCACATCAATGGTGTCCCACATGATTGCCTTGAGGTTGGCGCGTTTTCGGGCCGGGTGGTTCGCGGCGAAGGACCAGGCGGGAGTCAGCCCGGCCCAGGCGAGTGCTGCCCCCGTGGTTTTGAGGAAGCGGCGTCGGCTGGCGTTCAGCTTCATAATGGCAGAGTGGCTGGGGTTGCAGGGGTTAAATCAATTTGGTCTGACCGGGGACCGCCATGGGCGCAATCGCCAGGGGCATTTTCCAATCCAGGTGTTCCGGCACGAGCGATTCTTTGGAGTTCAAAGCCTCCTCCCAGGTGACCTCCTGTCCGGTGTATGCGGCCATGCGGCCCATGATGCCCATCAATGTGCTTTGCGCCATCCAGTCGGCGTCGAAGATGTGTTTGCCGCTGCGGATGCCGGCAAAGAACTCGTTGTGTTCGTTTTGGTACATGTCGGTTTTTGGACCGCGGAACCGCCAGTTTTCCTTGCCGTGAATCACCGGACCGGCGCCCCAGGTGATCTTGGCCGAACCCGTGGTACCCATGATGTAGTCCGAGTTTTCCGAGAAACAATTGCTGATCTGGCGCTGGCCGAGGAAGCCGCGCACCTCGTTCTCGAATTCGTAAACCACAAACATGTGGTCGTAGATATTGCCTTCGTGGTTGGGAATCTGCCGGCCGCCCACGGCCACGGCCTTCAAGGGGGGCACATCTTTCATGGCCCAGGCAATTTTATCCACGCTGTGACAGGCCTGTTCCACCAGGCCGTCGCCGGAGAGCCAGACGAAATTATACCAGTTCCGCACCTGCCACTCGACGTCGCCCATCTCCTTGGGCCGGGTACTGGCGGGCGGCATGGGTTTGACCGGGCTGGTGTAGTAATCCGCGTAGATGGAGCGGATTTCGCCAATCGCCCCCTCGTGAAGTTTCTGGAACAGTTCGCGGCGGGGATAATCGTAACGCCAGCAGAACCCGGCCAGCACCGAAAGGTTTTTCTGTCTGGCCAGCTTGGCGGTTTCCATCACTGACCGCACCCCCGTGGCGTCGGTGGCCATGGGTTTTTCGCAGAAGACGTGCTTGCCGGCAGCCACTGCGGCTTTGAAGTGCTGGGGGCGGAAACCGGGCGGGGAACAGAGCAGCACGACGTCCACCCCGCTATCAATGACTTTTTGGAAGGCGTCCAGGCCGGCGAAACAGGTGTCGGGGGTGACTTTGATGCGTTCGGTAAAACCGTGCTGGCCGGCTTCCGCGCGCAAAGTCTGCAGGGAAGGTTGTATCTTTTCCGCGAAGGCATCCCCCATGGCCACCAGATGCACGTGCGGGTCCGCCTGCAAAGCCTGTCCCGCCGCACCGGTGCCGCGTCCGCCACACCCCACCAGGCCGACCCGGAGCGGAGTATCATCGGCGGCGAACGCCTTCGAGGTGAGGATGGCCGGAGCGGCCAGTGCGCCGGCGATGAGCGCCGATTGACCGAGAAATTCACGACGGGTGGAGCCAGGAGAGGTTGAGTTGTTCATAGATGATGAGTGTGTTTTGTTTTATTGGGACTCTTTATGGCGTAATCCAGTTCAAATGGCGAGCGGTTCTTTTGCCGCGGCGACAGCCGGCAAGACGTCCTGATGACATTCCGTCCGGTTCCGGGTGCCCCGTCTGGCGTGTCAAGCCCCGCCGTCTCCCGGCGGCATGCTGAAAACCTGCCTGGTCATTCATAATGGTCGCTTTCCCTGTCCCGGTTTGATTAGACCGAACCGGGCCGCGCAACTCAACCCCGCATATTGGGGGACGGATTATCGCCGGCGTTGGTCTGGATTCCGGGTTCGATCACGCTCCACAAGCCTGCCCGCCCCTGCGGATCAGGAGCTGGCGGGAATGGGTGATCGCCTCTCTTGCCGAGTGCCGGCTTGTGAATGGGCGCGGGAACGGGTTTACTCCGCGGCGACATGACACCGGTTGCCTTCACCCCCTATCGCCAGCTCCTGAAACGAACCCGGGAGATTGCGCTGCTGACCAGTTCCGCCTCGATGCTCACCTGGGATTTGGAGACGTACGCGCCGGCCGAGGCCGTGAACTTTCGCGCGGAACAACTCGCGTATCTCGGCGGCGCGGCCCATCGCAAGTTCACCTCCGGAAAAGTCGGCGACCTGATCGCCCAATGCGAGCAGCACGGTTTTCCGGCGGACTCCGCCGAGGCGGCGAACGTGCGGGAATGGCGGCGCAGTTACGATCGAGCCACCAAAGTGCCGCCCCGCCTGGTCGAGAAAATGGAGCGGACGCGCACCCATGCCCGCGAGGCTTGGAAGCGCGCCCGCGAACAATCCAAGTTCCGGCTCTTCCAGCCGCATTTGCAAAAGGTGCTCGGGCTTTCGCGGCAGTTCGCGGAATGCTGGGGATTTCAGGAATCGGTGTACGACGCGCTGCTGGAAGGCTACGAGCCTGGGGCGAAAACCCGCGAACTGCGCGCGCTGTTTGCGGAATTGCGTCCGGCACTGGGCGCGGTGTTGGGGCCGGCGCGGGAGAAATCCGCCGCGCTGCCGGAGAATTTTTTGCGGGGACATTATCCCGTCGCGGCGCAACAGGCCTTCAACCGCCAGGTGGCGGCGGCGATCGGTTTCGACTTCGCGGCCGGTCGCATTGACACGACCACGCATCCGTTTTGCGAAACTCTCGGCCCGCGGGATTGCCGCCTTACGACCCGCTACGATGAATCGAATTTCGCGCAGTCGCTCTATGGCGTCCTGCACGAAGCCGGGCACGGGCTGTACGAGCAGGGGTTGCCCGGGGAACAGTTCGGCCGTCCGCTGGGCACGGCGGTGTCCCTGGGCATTCACGAGTCGCAGTCGCGTTTGTGGGAAAATCACGTCGGGCGCGATGCCGTCTTCTGGCAGCACTGGCATCCCGTGGCCTGTGAACATCTGCCGGACCTGCGACGGTTCACGCCCGAGCAGATTCACGCCGGAGTGAACCGGGTGGCGCCCTCGTTCATCCGGGTGGAAGCCGATCAGGTGACGTATGATTTGCACATCATGCTGCGCTTTGAATTGGAGGTGGCCCTGGTCGAGGGCCGGCTCAAAGTTGCCGATGTCCCCGCGCGCTGGAATGAGGAGTTTGAAAAGCTGACCGGGCTGAAGGTCACGCGGGACGCCGACGGTTGTTTGCAGGACATACATTGGTCCATCGGCCTGCTGGGCTATTTCCCGACCTACACCCTGGGCAATCTCAACGCGGCGCAACTCATGCACCGCGCCCGTCAGGAGCGGGAGAATCTCGCCGCGGAACTGGCGCGGGGCGAGTACGGCGGCCTGCTGGGCTGGCTGCGCGCCAGGGTGCATGCCCACGGATCACGCTATCGTCCCCAGGAGTTGATGACACAGGCGACCGGCGAGCCGACCCGAAGCCGGCATCATCTCGATTATCTGCGACAGAAATTCGTCAACTGACGCGGCTCTGTGTTGCGTCAGACCGGGCGAACGGGCAGGGGGCGGAGTTGCAGGGTTTTTCGCCGTTGTGGAAGTGCCTCCCGCACCCGAAGCCAGGACCGCTGGCGGTTGGGTGGAGACGCGCTCCACGTTGGGCGGTCAAAAACCACGGCGCGATATGTTTGCTTGCGGGAGGCTGGCCATCGGAGTAACAACAGTTGGGTTCACTCTGGCACGCAAACCATGACTACTGCAAATCGCTTCACCCGTCGTAAATTCCTGCAAACCACAACCACGCTGGCCGTCGCCGCGCCGGCCATTCTGCCGTCCTCGGTCTGGGGCGCGACAACCGGGCCCAACGACCGGATCACGCTCGGATTTATCGGAGTGGGCAAACAGAATCGCGGGTTGCTGAACGGGTTCATCCACAAGCCAGGCACGCAGGTGGTGGCGGTTTGCGACGTGGACACCACGCGGCGCGAGCACGCGAAACAAACCGTGGAGAAATACTACGCGCAGCAGTCAGGCAACGGCGCGTTCCATGGCTGCGAGGCCTACGCGGATTTTCGCGCCTTGCTGGCGCGCAAGGATATTGACGCGGTGGTGGTCGCCACGCCGGATCACTGGCACGCCCTGATCGTGGTGGCGGCCGCCAACGCCGGAAAGGACATCTACTGCGAGAAGCCCTTGTCGCTGACCATTCATGAGGCGCGCGCGATGGTGAACGCGGTGCGCAAGAACGGGCGCATTTGTCAGACCGGCAGCATGCAGCGCTCGTCGCGTGAATTTCTCAAGGCGTGCGAACTGGTCCGCAACGGGCGGCTCGGAAAAATTCAAACGGTGGTGGTGGGCGTGGGCGGACCGAGCAAGTGGTGCGATCTGCCCGAGGAAAAGATGGAGCCCGGACTGGACTGGAATCTGTGGCTGGGACCCGCGCCACTGCGGCCCTACAATTCCGTGCTCAGCCCGCGCGGCGTACATGATTTTTTCCCAAACTGGCGCAGCTATCGCGAGTATTCCGGCGGCGCGATGACCGACTGGGGCGCGCATCATTTTGACATTGCCCAGTGGGGACTCGGCATGGATGACAGCGGTCCGGTCGAAATCATTCCGCCGGAGGATCCCAACGCCACCACCGGCCTGCGCTACCGGTACGCCAACGGAGTCGAGATGATTCACGACTCCAGCAAAGGCGGCGTCACCTTCAATGGCACGGAGGGCAGCATCCATGTGGATCGGGGCCGGTTTGAAGCCCATCCCGAGTCGCTGGCGGAAGCGCCGCTGGGCGACAAGGCCATCCGGCTGTACGCGAGTTCGGATCATTTGCAGGACTGGTTGAATTGCACGCGCAGCCGCAAGCTGCCCATCTGCGACGTCGAGATCGGCTGTCGCTCGGTGACGGTGTGTCACCTGGGCAACCTGGCCTACTGGAATCATCGTCGGTTGCGCTGGAATCCGAAAACGGAACAATTCGTCGGCGACGCGGAGGCCAACACCTGGCTGGACCGGCCCAAGCGCGCGCCATGGACACTGTAAGCGCGCGCCGGGTTTGTTGGGGATTCCCGTCTGCTGCACTCACCAGCATGTTCATCGGTTCCGAGATGGAATTCGTCCTGAGCTCGCAGAGCGTCAATCCATCCGGAGCAGCCCTTTGATGTCAGACAAGGCCCGCCCGCGTCAGACGGGCAGTCAGCGTCAGCAGCCAAACGAGGCGTTGCCAGTTTCGGATGCGCGGACCACGGGTCACACGCCGAGGTCCTTCTTGACGGCCGCAAACGCGTTCAAGGCTCGTTCCAAATCCGCGCGCGAGTGGGCGGCGGAAATCTGCGTGCGGATGCGCGCCTTCCCCTGGGGCACGACCGGATAACTGAAGCCGATCACGTACACGCCCTGTTGCAGCATGGCATCCGCAAACTTCGCGGCGAGCGCGGCGTCGCCGAGCATCACGGGACAGATGGGATGCGTGCCCGGCAGAATGGTGAAGCCGAGCTTTTCCATGCCTTCGCGGAAGAACTGCGTGTTCGCTTCCAACTGGTCGCGCAAGGCGGTGGACTCACTCAACAACTCCAGCACTTTCAACGACGCGCCGGCAATGCTAGGCGCGAGCGTGTTGGAAAACAAATAGGGTCGCGAGCGCTGTCGCAGGTATTCCACGATTTCCTGGCGACCGCTGGTGTAGCCGCCGCTCGCGCCGCCAAGGGCCTTGCCCAGCGTGCCGGTGATGATGTCCACGCGACCCATCACGCCGCAATGCTCGTGCGTGCCGCGACCGGTTTTGCCGACGAAACCGACCGCGTGCGAGTCGTCCACCATCACGAGCGCATGATACTGGTCCGCCAGGTCGCAGATCGCCTTGAGATTCGCGAGGTAACCGTCCATGGAAAACACGCCGTCGGTGGCGATCAGCTTGAAGCGCGCCTGTTTCGCGTCGGCCTCGCGCAACTTCGCCTCGAGGTCGGCCATGTCGTTGTTTTTATAGCGATACCGCTGCGCTTTGCAGAGCCGGATGCCGTCAATGATGCTGGCGTGATTCAATTCATCCGAGATGATCGCGTCCGACTCGCCCAGCAGCGTCTCGAACAAACCGCCGTTGGCATCGAAGCACGAGGAGTAAAGAATGGTGTCGTCCGTGCCGAGAAACTCGCTGAGCTTTTGCTCCAGTTGCTTGTGAACACCCTGGGTGCCGCAGATGAACCGGACGCTGGCGCAGCCGTAACCCCACCGGTCGAGCGCCGCATGAGCCGCCGCCGCCACCGCGGGATGCTGCGCCAGCCCGAGATAATTGTTCGCGCACAGATTGAGCACCGGCTGGCCGTCGGCCACGCGGATGGTTGTGCCCTGCGGCGTCATGATCACGCGCTCGTGCTTGTACGTGCCGGCCGCCCGCACCGCGGCGAGTTGGGACTGCAGATGATCCTGGAATTGGGAGGTCATAAAATCATTTCGGCTGCGGCGACCGTGCGGCGGCGGGTTCGGCATACAACCCGAACTCGGAGAGGGCAGGACACGCGGCGGCGTGGGTGATGCGCAGGCGGACCTTGTCGGTGGTCACGGGGGCGACGCGCAGCAAGCGGCGATTGCCGATGCTCGTGCCGGTGGCGAACTCGATCCAGTTGCCGTCCTGCCAGCGGTCCAGCGCGAAGGCGTCCACGCGCTGCCCCAGCGGCAGGAACTCGCGGAGGTTGACCACGTTGAAGGTGACGGGCGCGGGCAGTTCGAGGGTCAGTTCCGCGGTGGTCACGCCGTCATCCGTCGCCCAGTAGGTGTCACGTCGCTCGTCGAGCACCTTGGCGGCCGCGAAAGTTTGCGCGTGGCCGCGCACGTTGCTGGCGTGGACGATAGTCCGCGGAGTGGCGGCGAGGTTGCGGGCAAACGTAGCGTCCAGCACCTTCCGAAATTCCCGAAGGGATTGCGCATCCGGATCGGGAATGCGGCCACGGCGATCCGGGGGAATGTTCAAATTGAGGTCCGCGCCGCGCCCGACTGACGCGTAATAGATGTCGAGCAGTTGCGCCGGGGTTTTCACCTTGCGGTCTTCGCGGGCGTGATAGAACCAGCCGGGGCGGATCGAGACGTCGCATTCGGCGGGAATCCAATCCGTGCCCGGACGCTCGCCGGAATTCAAGCCTTCGCTGCTGCCACCGGGGCGCCGCCCGGCGATATTCAGCGTCGCCCAGCAGGGATCGCCCGCAATGCCGCGCTCGTTGCCGACCCAGCGCACATCCGGCCCGGCATCGCTGAACATCACGGCCTGCGGCATCAACTCGCGGACGATTTTCCAGGTGTCCGGCCAGTCGTAATAGGTGCGGTTGTCAATGGTGCGCTTCTCACGGGTGCCGCCATAGAAACCGTCCCCGCCGTTGGCGCCGTCGAACCACACCATGAAGATGTCGCCGTAGTGCGTCAGCAATTCGCGGAGCTGGTTGCGATAATAGGTCACATATTCGGGCCGGCCGTATTGCGCGTGGTTGCGGTCCCAGGGGGAAAGATAGACGCCGAACTTGAGGCCTTGCCGGTGGCAGGCGGTGGCGAGTTCCTTCACGACGTCGCCGTGGCCGCCGCGCCAGGGACTGTTCTTGACCGAGTGCTCGGTGTACTGGCTCGGCCAGAGGCAGAATCCGTCGTGATGCTTTGCCGTCAGGATCAGGCCTTTCATGCCGGCGGACTTGGCGACGGTGACAATGGCGTCGGCATCGAAATCCGTGGGGTTGAACACCGCCTCACTCTCATCGCCGTAACCCCATTCCTTGTCCGTGAACGTGTTCACGGTGAAATGCAGGAAGCCGTAGAACTCCATTTCGTGCCAGCGCAATTGGCGCTCGGTCGGCACCGGTCCGAACGGCCGGGGCGGCGGCACGGAGGGAGTTGGGGCGGCAGCCTCCGTTGCGCCGAGGGCGGCGACGGCGCACCCCAGGATGGTCAGAAATGTTTTCATTGTTACCGCAGCCTTACACGCCGGGCATTTTCAATGCAAGCGGATGTCGCCGGTCCTTGGCGTCCCGCGGAAAAATCGGCCCAACGGTCACCACCACGGAGGACCCCTCGGCGACCGCGCGCGCCGCATCGGGCGAGCCTGAACGTTCGCCCGGGCCGGGATGCACCACGGACGCGGCTTTCAACTTCGGAGCGATGCCGTTGACGCGAGGGTAGCCGAACGTCACGGTGACTTCGGGAATCGCGCTGCGCGGAATTTTCGCGGTGGAATAAACTTCGACGAACGCCGCGTGCCGGGCCCAGAAGGTGAAGTCCGCGCCCTCAAACCGCAGGCTGCCGATTTCGTGCTCGTGGCCGGCGGGATCCTTCACGCGGCAGGTGAACCAGGTGTTGGTTTTGCCATCCGTGATCTCGGTTTGCGCCTTGGTGATCTGGTAGGTGTAAGTGCCCTTCGTCCACTGGAGCGGCCGGCGCACGCTGGCGAACTCGCCTTCGTAACCGGCGCTTTCCACCAGGCAGTTGGTGCCGGCGACGCGCACGTTTTCCAGCCCGACCGGTGTTTGTTTGTCGCTCGACCAGCGCGAGAAGATGGCGCCTTTGCCCGGATGCAGTCGCGTGTGATTGGTGGCGTTGGCCCAGCCGTTGATGTTGGATTGCAGGCCGCCGTAGAAATCCAGGCCGTTGATCTTCGCGATGCCGCAGGGCGAGACGTAAAGATTGACGGTGTCCGGCACGTCGCGATCAATCGTGACGTCCACTGCGAGCGATTGGAAATTGGTCGTGGGCTGCTCGAAGGTCCACCACACGTCGGCCAGATGCCAGGGCTGAGGCGGCAAGGCATTGGTCGTTTCGGCCGCCGCGAGCAGCCTGGCACTGCTCAACAAAAACATTCCCGTCACGACGGGCAGGGCGCGAACAAATGAATTCATGTTAGTCCTTCAGGGTTTCGTGTCCGCTCACGGGTTTGGGTTCGGTGGCGAGCAGGTCGAGGATGGTGATTACGTTGTCGCCGCGCCGCAACCAGTTGGCGGGACAATACAGCCGCGTCTGCGGGCCGATTTCCCAATAACGCCCCAGATTGTGGCCGTTCACCCAGACCACGCCCTTGCGATACTGGCTCAGGTCGAAATAGGTGTCCGCCGGTGTCGCGACCTGGAAATGGCCGCGAAAGAATGCGCCCGGCCGATCGGACTTGGCGGCAGCCGACGGCAGCCGGGTGACCCAATCATCCTGCAAGGGGAAGCAGAACATTTTCCAATTCATCAGCGTCATGCCGTTGAGCACCGCGCGGTCGGTGATGCCTTTCGGATCAATGATGAACTCGCCAAAGTTGATGTGCCCCAAGCCTTCCACCAGCACCTCCAGCACGGGCACCGGCTCGCTGGAGCGGGGCAGGTGAATCTCCGTCTGGTTCAACCGCCGATCCACCGTGCCAACGAATTTGCCGTCCAGAAACACCAGCGCGTAATCGTGCAGGTTGCGGAGAATCAGTTGTCCTCCCTTGTGGCCAATCAGCCGGGTGCGATAGAGCACCAGGCCCTGGTTCTGGCCGAGTTGCTCGAAAGTAACCGGCTGGGGCGCGGTGACCGGCTGGGGCAGCGCGTCCCAAAGCGTGCTCCAGCGCTCCAGTGAAATGGGCGGCAGCATCATCGCCGGGATGACGTCGGGGACCGGCGGCAAGGATTCGCCCGCCGGCAGGCGCGCGCCGATGAGTTCGCGCAGGGCATAAAACTTCGGCGTGGGCCGGCCCTGTTCATTGATCGGGGCGTCGTAATCATAACTGGTCACGTCCGGCTGAAAACTCGAGGCGACGCCGTTGGTGGAGACGCGCAGGCGATCCGCATTCGCGCCGGCGGTGAAGCCAAAGCTCGTGCCGCCATGCACGACGTAAAGACTGAACGATTTGTGATGGTCCATGAGGAAGGTGACTTCCTTGCTGATGCCGGCGGTGGAAACCGTCGCCCAGGATTCACCCCAGTGCGTGAGCCAGCCGGGATAGGTTTCACTGCTGAAGACGGGCACGCCGGGGTTGATGCGCCGCGCCAGTTCCCAGTGGGATTCCGCCGAACCGGAGTCCAGTCCCACCGCGCAGCCCGGCAACGAGCCCGCTTCGAGCATGTACGGGGTCGGGCCATCGCCGGTGGAGAACGGAATGTCAATGCCCTGTTTGCGCCAGAGCTTTCGCAACCATTCGAGATACTCGCGGTCGTTCCCGTAGCTGCCGTATTCATTTTCAATCTGGAGCAGAAGGATCGGGCCGCCGCGGGTGATTTGAAACGGGCGGATCACCCGGGCCAGTTGCTTGAGATACCGTTCCGCCGCGCGCAGATAACGCGGGTCGCGGCAGCGCACCTTGAGGTCCGGTTCGCGCAGCAGGTAGCTCGGGATGCCGCCAAAATCCCATTCGGCACAGCAATACGGGCCGGGCCGCACCAGCAGCCACAGGCCCTCCGCCTGCACCAGGCGGAAAAACTCCGCCAGATCGCGATTGCCGGTCTTGAAATCGAACTTCCCCTCGGTCGGCTCGTGGTAGTTCCAAAAAATATAAACCGCGATGGTGTTCAAGCCCATCGCCTTGGCCATGCGAATCCGCTGCTGCCAGTACTCGCGTGGGATGCGGTTCGGGTGCATCTCGCCCGCCCGCATCTGAAACGGTTTGCCATCCAGGAGAAAATCGTTGGTGCCGAGCGCGAACTGATGACGAGGCGCGGCCGGGGCGCTGGCGATGCCCAGCAGGATGAAGGCAAGCACGGTCGCCAGGCCGGGTCGGCAACGAGGGGATTGGTGGACATCGGCGTTCATGGGGAATGGGTTCAGGCTGTTGCGCGAAGGGTGGTTAACTCAACTGAATTTTGCGCGCGGCCGGGTCGGCGGCCGCGCGATAGAGTACCACCACATGGCCGACCTGTTGCACCAGCACGCTGCCGGTGCGTCCGGCCAGTTCCGCGGCGAGGGGCTTTCTTTTTTCTTTAAAGGCATGAAATTTCACCTTCACCAGTTCATGCGCGTCCAGGGCCTGGTTGACACTCGCGAGCACGGCGTCGCTTAATCCCGCCTGGCCGATGTGGGCCATCGGCTCCAAGCGCTGCCCCTGTGCCCGCAGATGGGCGATTTGTTTCGTGGTCAACGGGCTCATGCGATTCAGTGGACCGCCGTGGATGGCTCCGGCAGCAGGTTGGCGGCGCGCGCGGCGGTCTTTAGCACGGGCAGCGGAGGCAACTCAAGATCGGTGGGCGGCCGGCCGGTGGCGGGCCGGAAGAATGTTTCGCCGAACCGGGTGAAGCCCGGGACGAATCCGCCCTGACTCAGAAAGAACGCGTCGTCCTCGACACCCATGAACCGATCCAGCCGGTCGGCATTTCCGGTCGGATCATGGCTGAAACTGGCTTGTGTCACCTCGATCCATTGCCCCTCATCGGTCTGGAGCCATTGATTGCCGTAAAGCGCCTTGCGGCGCAACTGCCCGTTGTCGCCAACGAAATTTTCGCTGAAACTGTAAAGCCCGCGCAGCCAGCCGCCGTCTTTCGGGGCCTTCCAGCTCGAAATCAACATCCACTTTTTCTGATCCGGCCGGAAATAGTAACCCGAGAAGATCGTGTGCGTGGCATCCACCGGTCTGGCGGTGACGAGGAAGCGCTGTTTCTCGCCGGTCTTCCAGTGAAATTTGAGATGGCTGTGGCCGCCCGTGCCTTCGTTGCCGAAGTCCCCGGAATAAACTCCTTCGCCTTTGGCGACCAAGGTCACGCGGTCTTCATGCCCGACTTTGTCGCGGCTGACGGCTTCGTTGCCACTGTCCCAGACGCTGAAGATGATGCGCCGTTCCGTCGGGCTGTTCACCTGCATCCCGAAATAGCCGCGATGCCAGCCGCAGGCCATGTAATAAGTCCAGATCGGGTCTTCCACTCCGGTCATCTCGCAATAGAAGGCCTGCACATTCGTTCCTTTGCCGACGGGATAGACGAGATGCACGGAGGCGGCATTGCGGCGTTCCTTGAGATTGAAATGCGCGTCTGCGGTGGCCGGGCCATCGAGGATGAGCGTCTTCAAATCCCCGGCGCTCTGTCCGGCGGGATTCAACGATTCGAGGGTGAATCGCTGGTAGCCAGCGGTGGCAAGCTCGAAGCTGCCAAATTTCACTGTGACCGGATGGGTGTCGTCGCCGTGGGCGGTGGCCTCGTGCGCCTGGCCGGCAACGGTCAGCCGCAACTTGGAAGTCGCGCCCGCCGGCAAGCGCAGTTCGATGGCGGCCTCCAATTTGCCCGGGGTCTTGAACTCGCCGAACCACGAAACCTTCAAGTCCGGGTCCCGCCAGCGCGTGATGCCGGAACGTTCCGAGACGCGGGCGCCATCGGGATCGGGATCGAGGTACGCGGTGAAGGCGGGGATCTGCAATGCCGCGCTGGCGCGCAGGCCGCAGCACACGGCGAGGATGAACAGGAGGCATGGTTTCATTTGGCAGTGGCGGGTGGCGTTGGAGTCGCTGTGGTGGTTGGTGATTTATCGTCGAACAACGCCGTGCTGAAATAGCGTTCCGCGCGGTCGCAGAGCAGGGTGACGACGGTGGCTTGCGGCCCCAGCTCGCGCGCGGTCTGCAATGCGGCCACGAGGTTCGCGCCGGAACTGGTGCCGACCAGCAGGCCGAACTCGCGGTGCAACCGTCGCGCCATCGTGAGGGCATCGGCGCTGCGGACCTTGATTGATCCGTCGAGGGGTGCGTCGCGCAGCAGGGCGGGAACAAAGCCATCGGCCACACCTTCGATGAAATGGCAGCACGGACATTCGCCGGCGAGCAACGCCTGCTCCGCGGGCTCCATGGCGAGAATGCGGGCATTGGGCCAGCGCTTCTTGATGGCTTTGCCACACCCGGCCAGGGTGCCGCCCGTCCCAAATCCGGTGACGAACGCGTGAATCGGTCCGCCAATTTGCCGCAGGATCTCCGGGCCGGTGGTGTGTTCGTGATCTTCCGCGTTGAGCGGGTTTTCAAACTGGCGCGGCAGGAAGTAGCGCGGGTCTTCCGCGGCCATCTGCTGCGACAATTTGATGCCGGTCTGATACATGCCGCCGCTGTCGAAGAGAATGAGTTCCGCGCCGAGCCGGCGGATGAGGCGGCGGCGCTCCTCGCTGGCGCTGGCGGACATCAGGATGGCGACGCGATAACCCATCGCCGCGCCGACCATGGACAGGGCGATGCCGGTGTTGCCGCTGGTGCATTCGAGGATGATCGAATCCGGCTTGAGCAGGCCGCGCTGCTTGGCGTCCATCAACACCATCTTTGCCAGCCGGTCCTTGATGCTGCCGCTGGGATTGAGGAACTCACATTTGGCATGGAGGGTCACGCCTTCCGGTGCGAAGCACAATGGGATGAGCGGCGTGTTACCGATGAGGTTCAGCACCGGAGCAGGGAGCGCGGAAGGGGCGGCGGCAGGGTGCATGCGGTGGTTCCGGCTGGTTAACGCCAGTTCAAGACCACCTTCCCACATTCCCCCTTCGACATGGCGGCAAAACCCTGCTCGAATTCCGTGTAGGGCAGGCGATGGGTGATCACCGGGGTCAGATTCAGCCCGCTCTCCAGCATCACGGTCATCTTGTACCAGGTTTCATACATTTCGCGACCGTAGATGCCCTTGATGGTGATCATGTTGAAGACCACCTGGTTCCAGTCAATGGCAATGGGTTCCGAAGGGATGCCCAGCATGGCGATTTTTCCTCCGTGACACATGTTGTCAATCATGTCGCGGAAGGCGGCCGGGTTGCCGGACATTTCGAGCCCGACGTCGAACCCCTCCTTCATGCCGAGTTCCTTTTGCACATCGCGAAGGTTTTGGTGCTTCACGTTCACCGCGCGCGTGACGCCAAGCTTTTTGGCCAGATCAAGGCGGTAATCGTTCACGTCCGTGATGACCACGTGGCGGGCACCCGCGTGTTTGACGATGGCCACCGCCATGATGCCGATGGGGCCGGCGCCGGTGATCAACACGTCTTCGCCCAGCACGGGAAACGACAGCGCGGTGTGAACGGCGTTGCCGAACGGATCGAAGATCGAAGCCACATCGAGGTCCACGCCCGGCGAGTGATGCCAGACGTTGGTCATCGGCAGCGAAAGGTACTCGGCGAAGGCTCCGGGCCGGTTGACGCCGACGCCCTGGGTGGCCTTGCATAAATGCCGGCGGCCCGCCATGCAGTTGCGGCAGCGCCCGCAAACCACGTGGCCCTCGCCGCTCACCACGTCGCCGATCCGAAAGTCGTTCACGTTGGCGCCGACTTCGACGATTTCACCGACGAATTCATGACCCACCACCATGGGCACCGGGATGGTTTTTTGCGCCCAGGCATCCCACTTGTAGATGTGGAGATCTGTTCCGCAGATGCCGGTCCGGTTGATGCGGATCAACACGTCGTTGATGCCGATGGTTGGCTCAGGCACCTCCTCGAGCCAGAGGCCGGGTTGACGCAGCTTTTTGACTAACGCTTTCATAATCAGCGGCGTCAGCGTAAGCGAACCCGGCAGGATGCTCCATCACACATTCGGGGGATTGCCGTTTGCGAAGGCCGGCCGGTTCGGGCTGGTCTGGCGGCGATCGGCGTTGGGCCGTGCGATTTCCAGTGATCGCCGGCGTCCGGATGCGAAGGCTCGCTCGTGGAACGGTCAGCAAAGGGGAAACACCTCTCAGCGGTGCGGCCCGGCGGCTTTGGCGGCTTCCAAGGCCTGTTGCGCGGCCGGGTTTCCCCTGGCCGCCGCATCATTCAACCGGTAGTTGAATCCGCCCACGGCATTTTGCACCGCCATCAACTGTTCCGTGGTAAGGTTTTGGTGGAGCAAACTCCGGTAGTTGGTGCTGGCGGCGAGGAAGTCATTCGCCTGATCCGCCTTGCGCGCCGTTTCCCACAGTCGTTGCAGTTCCGGAGTGGCGCTTTGGAAGGCGGCCTGATCGCTGGCGCTTAAGGCGTAGGGGTCCCGGTTGCATCCGCTGAGCGCCAGGCTGAAGACGCCCATCAGCAATCCAATGCAGAGTGTGGACTTGAACATGGTGATCCTTAGTGTCCGTCCGGAGTCACCGGATTGCACCACAGACTGTTCTTGGTGGGGGAGGCGGAAATCTTCAGCCACTGATCGTATTTCACGAATTCCACGCTGCCGCTCACGACCATGACCACGCCGCCGCTTTTACCGTGCCGCCGGCCCAAGCCGCCATCGGCAGTCGGCGAGGGATAACTGCTGCCATCATTGTAGGCAGTGCCGCCGCTGGGGTTGAATTCATTTGGTTCCCAGGAAACATAGGCATCCTGACGGAAGCTGGTGATTTTGTACCCTTCGCTTTTATTGGCGCCGAAGCCACAGACGGCGCCATTCATGATATAAGTGGACATTTTGTTGTTCCGTACCCGATATCCCGGGGTGTTGGTGGCCAGATCGGTGGGGCACCGATAAATGGCGTGATTTTTCAAGGTCGGCCACAACAGACCGGTCTCGTAAGCGCGCTCAGGAAACATATTGTAGGGGGCGGCGGTCATGTTTGGTGGCGCGCCTCCCACCGGGGTGTACAACCAGCCCGGCAAGGGGGTCCGGCCGTCGGGAAGAGTCCAAGGCGGATTCCAATTGGGGTGGGGGAGGGCGTCACGATTTTCATTGGCGTAGAGGTGTTCCGCCAGAATGATCTGTTTGCAGTTGCCCACGCATTTGGTGCGCAGCGCCTTGTCCTTGGCGCTGGCCAGCGCCGGAAGCAACATGGCCGCTAGAATCGCGATGATGGCGATGACTACCAGCAATTCAATCAAGGTGAATCCGTGGGGACGGTCTTGGTAGGACCGTTTCGGTTGATTGGGCGCAATCATTATTCGACTGGGTACAGGTTAATTATGAACGACCGGGTTATCTTCGCAAGAATCCGTTTGAAATAAATCCCACATTTGGGGGAGAATCCAGCCGGAAAGCCATTTTTCGGTCCGAGCATGCCTGCGCCGCCCGCGTACAGCTGGCAGCCCTGTACAGGGCGGAGTTAGCGCTCCTCATCGCACCCGGCTGGCGGGTGTGAGACCCGACAGCGCTGCTGTTCATGCCTGAGGGCATGGAAAAAGTCTTGTCGCCCCCGATTTTGCGCCTATGATTTTTCCGGACACCACGAACCATGAAGACGAAAGCAACATTCACGACGCAAACTGGAGACGTGAAATTGGGTCATGCTTCAATCCGATGGAAAGGCTTCACGCTCATCGAGTTGCTGGTGGTGATTGCCATTATTGCCATTCTCGCCGCCATGATTCTGCCCGCGTTGGCCCGGGCCAAGGCCAAAAGCCTGCAAATTTCCTGCTTGAACAACCTGCGGCAAATCAGCCTGTTCATGCAGTTTTATACGGATGAAAACAACGATGTCTTTCCGGCACACCGTAATCAGGGTTTGAACACGGCGGACGCGCGGGCTTCCATCAATAATTGGTGGGGAACGACCATCGTCCGGTATGGCGGCGGTCGCAGCAATCTGTTTCATGATCCCGCTTTCAAGGGGGTCCGGCAGGACAATGGTGTGACTTGGAAATGGAATTTTGACTGCCACCTGGTCGGTTACGGATACAATGGATATTTTCTCGGAAGCCACCCGTACGGAGCGAGCTCGATCACGGTGGGGGGCATCCGGTTTGACACGCAACCGACGTTCAAGCGGAGCGCCATTCACAAGCCGTCCGAAAACTTGTTGATCGCGGACAAGCAGCCTTACGGTTACCCGCCGTTATGGAGCAGCAGCCTGTGGTGGGTTTCGGCCTGCATGGATCCAGCGGTGGTGGCCAGCAGCTCGTTTCCCACCTACGAAGGGGTGGAGCCCAAACGCCATCTGGGCGGGGCCGCAATGGTGTTCAACGACGGTCATGCGGAAGTGCGGAAAAGCCAGCAGATCAATCCGCCCGCCAATCCCGCCGATCGTTCGGCCCGGGCGCTGATCAACTCCCGCTATTGGGATCCCTTGCAACGGGCCGGCAGCCAATAGCGCCCGCGCAGCACCGGTCCCGCGCGGGGCCGGCCATTCCTCGATGTAGCATCCCCGGCGTTCGGTCCCGGAGTCCGGGAGAGCCGGGACGGGTTGCCGGTCCGGCGTGCGGGCAGATTCAAGCTGATAATACTTGAGAAATTTGCTTTTGTTCCGCCGTTGTCTGCGTCAAGCTGCTCCGCACGCGAATGATCTAAACCGACACAATCGAATCACCATGCTTACCATTACCGCTGATAAAATTCTTCCCTGCACCATCACCGGCTCCTGGCCGCGCCCGCATTGGTTCGACATGAGCATGTGGGGCCGCCCGCTCGACACCTGCATGATGGACGTGCGTTATCGCGAGCGTTTCCAGGACGCGCTGGCGACGGTGTTGAGCGATCAGGCGCGCGCCGGCATTGATATTTTGACCCACGGTGATCTGCATTGCGACGACGACATGGCCGGGCGTTCGTGGCATCATTATCCCATCCAACGCTGGTCCGGTTTCAGCGGCGATTATTTGCAATCGGAGGAGACCCGGTCACCCTGGTTGCGCTATCCCGCCGGAACATTGCTCAACGAAATCTACACGGGCTGGCGCTGGCCGCGCGTGGTGGATAAAATTGAGCATCGGCCGCTCGACTACGCGAAAATCTGGCGCATGGCGCAGGCGAAAGCCAGCAAGCCGGTGCGGTTTGGTACTTGTTGCTCGCAGGTCATGGGGTTGTTTCTGGATATTCACACCAAGAAGTACAAGGACAACCGGGAAGTCATCTGGGATATGGCGGTGGCCATGAACAAGGAGCTGCTGGCGCTGCGTGACGCGGGTTGCAAGTGCATTCAGATCGAAGAACCCACATTGCACTTCTGGGCCAACACCTACGGCAAGGATCACGACAACGTCAAATTCATGATCGAGGCGTTCAATCGCGAGGTGCAAGGACTTGATGACGTGGAACTTTGGATCCACACCTGCTGGGGCAACCCGAACATGCAGCGGGTGATTGAAAACGACAGCTACCGTGAATCGTTCCAATTGTACCTCGAAGCCCTGCGGGGCGATGTATGGACGGTGGAAATGCGCGATCGCAACCTGCGCGAGATCGAATTGTTCGCGCCCCTCAAGGGCCAGCTCAAAAAGAAGATCGCCGTCGGCGTGGTCAGCCATCGCACGTTGCAGGTGGAACTGGCGGATCAGGTGGCCAATTCGGTGCGCACCGCGCTCAAACACATAGCTCCGGAGCAACTCATCGTTTCGAGCGACTGCGGCTTTGGCCGGCAGGGGTGCAATCGGGACATCGCCTTCTTCAAGACCGTGGCGATTGCGCAAGGCACGAACCTTGTCCGCCAGGAACTGGGGTTGCCGACCACCTACATTCCGGCGGCGGACCCGCAGTTGCAAACGGACATCGTTCCCAAAACCGCCGATCGTTAACGCTCCGTCCGTTCCCGGCTGGATCGTAAAGTTCCGGAGGCGACACCGCCGGCCGGGCGATGCAGTGTGGCGCAGATGACTCCCGGGCGGAAGGCGCGGGACGGCCGGAAAGACGGCGCAGCTTGATTTTGCGGGCGGAGCTTGGAGATGCGCCGGAGCTTCGCGTTGGCGGCGGGGGCCGGCCCACCTATTTGACTTGTATTGCAGAAATCAAAAGGAATAGGGTGACGCCCAATTGTAAATTGAGCAAATGACATTATGAAATCCTGCCTGCTTCTCCTCTTCTGCGTGCTGGCCATCACTGCCGGGTGGTCGGCCGATTTGCGCATTGGCATCATTGGTTCGGACACTTCGCACGTGCCCGCGTTTACCAAGTTGATCAATGATCCGACGGATCCCAATCACGTGCCCGGCGGCCGGGTGACGGTGCTGTTCAAAAGCGGCAGCCGGGATATTGAATCGAGCTGGAGTCGCGTGGACCAATACGCCACGGAGGTTCAGGAAAAATTTGGCGTGCGGCTGGTGGATTCCGTGGCGGCGCTTTGCAAAGAGGTGGACGTCGTGCTTTTGGAAAGCGTGGACGGGCGACCACATCTGGAACAAGCCCGGCCGGTGATCCAGGCGGGCAAGCCGTTGTTTGTGGATAAACCGGTGGCGGGGACATTGCGTGACGCAATTGAACTCTACCGACTGGCCCAGGCGAATCGCGTGCCGGTTTTTACGTCTTCCGCCTATCGCTACTACCGCAGTCTGACGGACTTGCGGCAACAGACCCAGGCGCAAAAAATCAAAGGCGCCATTTCTTATGGCCCATGCGAATTGGAGCCGCATCATCCCGATTTCTTCTGGTATGGCATTCATCCGACTGAGGCGCTGTTCACCATCATGGGTGCGGGTTGTCAATCCGTGGTGCGCGTGAACACGGCGGATACTGATGTCGCCACGGGCATTTGGGCGGACGGCCGCACGGGAGTGTTGTACGGCGTGCGCAACAGTTGGGCGCACAAGGTGATCGTTTTTGGCGAGAAGGGGGTGTTGGAACAGAAGGAGGGGGGTGACTCCTACGCGCCGTTGGTGGTGGAAATCATGAAGTTTTTCCAAACCGGAATCGCTCCCGTATCCCCCGAGGAAAGTTTGGAAATTTATGCGTTCATGGAAGCGGCGGATGAAAGCAAGCGGCAAGGCGGCCAGCCGGTGAAAATCAGTGACGTGATGGAGAAAAACGGCGGGGCCGGCATGTTGTCAACCTCGCGTTAAGCCGCACCGGGATTTTTGACTTCATCCCGCCGTCCGTCGCCTTTGGGGCCGTTGCCGACGCGGATGGAGTTGTGGTCAATCCTCCGCAACTCAATCCCAGCGCACAGGAGAAACTTGCTAACCGCATCAGGTTGAACTTCACTCAGATTCCGCCAAAATATGAACGCTCACAAAATCCTGGTCCCGCTGTTGCTCGGTTTGGCGACGGCGCCCGTCCCCTCTGCCGCCGGAAAGGTATTGTTGCGCCCGGATTCCCAGACTGACCTGACGAAATTTGTCACCACCGATGCCGTGCTGGAACGGGCGGGGTCAGCACCAGCCAGCGCGCTGCGACTCATTACCGGGATTCGGCAACGTTGGCCGGGCGTGACGTTGCCCGCGCCGGATGGGCATTGGGACTTGTCGCCCTTCGCCAATGTGATCGTTGCGGTGCGCAACACCGGCACCAATCGTGCCACGCTGAATTGTCGCGTGGATAATCCCGGAGCCGATGGCAGACTTAATTGCGTCAACGGCGCCATCACGCTGAACCCTGGTGAAAACGGCTCGCTGCGGGTGCTATTGCGGCGGGCGAGCGGCGACACCCTGGACGGCAAGCTGTTTGGTTTGCGCGGTTATCCGGTGGTCCTTGGTGGGCCGGAAACCATCAAACCAAACCATATTACGCAGATTCTGCTGTTTGTTTCCGAACCCCAGGCTCCACATCAATTCGATATCCTGTCGGTCAGCGCCACGGGCGATTACACGCCGCCCACGGCCTGGGTCACGGATGCCGATCCCTTCTTCCCGTTCATTGACCTCTTTGGTCAATACAAACATAAGGACTGGCCGGGCAAGGTTCATTCGCTGGCAGAACTGCAGCAGCGGCGCGAAACCGAGGCGCGCGAACTCGCCGCACAACGAGGGCCGGGAAATTGGGACCAATATGGCGGCTGGGCCGATGGTCCGAAACTCGAAGCCACGGGATTTTTTCGCACGGCCAAACACAACGGCAAATGGTGGTTGGTGGACCCGGAAGGGCATCTGTTTTTTTCGCACGGAATTGATTGCGTGCTGGCGATTGACGTTACGCCCATCGCGGAACGCGCGTCGTGGTTTGAGGATTTTCCCGGCGATCAGGAGCCATTCCGGCGGTTCCGCACCAAAGCCTACGCTTTGAAAGGTCATTATGCGGACCGTTCTCCGGAATGTTTTCCCTTCGCGTCCGTCAACTTGCAGCGCAAGTACGGACCGGATTGGAGGGCGGTTTACACCGAGGTCATCCATCAACGCCTGCGCAGTTGGGGGCTTAACACCATCGCCAACTGGTCAGCGGGTGACGTGTTCCTGAAGCGGCGCACGCCGTACACCGATAATGTAGGCTCGCACGGCGCCCGGATGATTGAAGGCAGCGAGGGTTATTGGGGAAAATTCCCGGACGTGTTCGATGCCAGTTTTGCCAACAGCCTGCGTCGCGCCATGGCGGGCAAACGCAAGACGAGCGCGAATGACCCCTGGTGCCTTGGCTACTTTTCCGATAACGAAATGTCCTGGGGCGATGAAACGTCGCTGGCGCTGGCGGCATTGAAATCTCCCGCGGACCAGCCTGCGAAGCTGGCTTTGCTGGCCGATCTGAAGGCGAAGTATGCGGAGATCGAGAAGCTGAATCAGGTGTGGGGAACGACTCATGACTCGTGGGACGCGTTGCTCGCGACCCGGGAGACTCCGGATGCCTACAAAGCGCGCGCGGATTTAACCGCGTTTTACTCGCATACGGCGGAAACTTATTTTCGCGTCGTGCGCGAGGCGATCAAGGCAGTCGCTCCGCAGCAACTCTATCTTGGTTGCCGGTTCGCCTGGGTGAATCGGTTGGCTGACTTGGCCGCCGGCAAGTATTGCGACGTGATCAGTTACAATCTGTACGAACGCAGTGTGGCCGATTTCAAAAATCCAAGTCACGACAAACCGCTCATCATCGGGGAATTCCACTTTGGCGCGCTGGATCGGGGCCTCTTCCATACCGGACTGGTGCCCGTGGAGAATCAGGCGGCGCGGGCGACCAGCTATAAGGAATACGTTCTTGGAGCGTTGCGACATCCGCAATTTGTCGGCACGCACTGGTTCCAATACATGGATGAACCGACGACGGGGCGGGTGTATGACGAGGAGAATTACCAGATCGGCTTTGTGGATATTGCCGACACGCCCTACGCGGAGACGATTGCCGCCAGCCGGGAGGTGGGACGGCAACTCTATGATCAACCGTAAGCGGCGTACGGGGGCAATTTGCCGGGGCCTGTCCCCGGCAATGAAAAGGGCGGTCGAAGCCAGCTTCGACCGCCCGGGATTCAGAATGCCGCGTGATCAGAACCCGACCCGGTAGAACAAGGACGTGCCCGCGGGTGTTGCCGGGGCCGGAGGCAGAAACGGGTAGGGCGAGGTGGCGCCGCTCACCGTTGTCCACACCGCCGTGGGGCCGAGAGTGGGGGAACTCTGCAGCGAACCCGTCGGCCAACTCAGGCTGGTGCCGGCGCCGGCCGTGTCGAAGTTAAACCGCACCTGCAGCGCGTTGGTGTCCACCAGGGCAGCGCTGCTGAAGGCTTGACCGATTTCCTCCGGCTCAAGAATGCGGTTGTAAATGCGGAAGTCATCCATTTGACCGTTCAGCTTTTTCCAATAGCCGTCGTGCGACTTGCCGAGTTCGATGGGTTGTCCGCTGGGCCATGTCCATCCTTGAGCCACCGTGGTGGAACCGGCGAGCACTCCGTCAATGTAGATGGAGATCGTGTCATTGACCACCTGACTGAAGGTGACGGCGATGTGATGCCAGTTGTTATCCGGGACGTAACCCGCCGAAAACTGGTTGCGGGCCCCCACCTGTCCCTGCCAGAAAATGTCGCCCTCGTCGCGCAACGCGATGACGGCGCCGGTTGCGGTGCGGAAGTCGAACAGCATCGCAGCCTCATTGCCCGGTCCGGGCAGGGGGGCGTTGGCGCGCAGCCAGAACATGACGGTGCCACGAACGACCTCGAAGTCGGCACTGGCCGGGATGACGATTTGGCCCGAACCATTGAAGTTCGCCACTCCCGTGCGGGTGACCAACTGGGCATCGTCCGTGACCGACGCCTCCCAGGTGCTGCCGCGATTCACTCCGGGGTGCAGGAGGCCGACCGGTTTGGAATCCGTGACAAAGCCGCCGGGCACGACCGAGAGGACGATGTTGCCCGTGCCGAGCAGGCCGTGGGCTGCGTGCAGGCCGATGCGGCTGGCCGACAAGGCGTAGTCGTAAATTGCCACGTCGGCAATCGTGCCGGCGAAATAGCTGGTTTGATCCCGCAGATCGCCACCGATCCCCACGCGCAACGGAATCAAGGGCGCGATCGTGCTCGAGGTCGCTGAGGCCGCCAGCGCTCCATCAATATACAGGGCGCCTTCCGTGCCGTTGCGTCGTACTGCGGCGATGTGGTGCCACTGGCCGTCATTGATGACGTTGGGGGAAGTCAGGTTGAACTGATAACCGCCGCCATAGACCACGAAATTGACCTGCCCACCGCTGTTGACGCTGAGCATGTATTCGCCGTTAAAGCCGTTTTCGTCCCGCTGTTGCAGGATTTGGCCCGTGGTCGTCGCGGTGGTGTTGACCCAGGCCTCGAGGGTGAAGTCCGTGGTGCCGAGGAGGGCCGCCTGCAGGCCGCAATCAATGACCCCACTGAAACCATCAAACTCATACGCGGTCTTGCTGGCGCTGAATCCCTGGTAAGCAGGCGGACGCGGTCCGGGCACCCCCAGATTGATAAACCCGAGATTCGTGCCGTAATGGTTGTTGCCTGAGTAATCGAAAACGTCGGTGCCGGTGGTTTCATTCAACGGCCAGTAGCTGACCGGGCCATCCTGGGCCACATCGGTCGTATAAAGATCGGGAGAGGCCACGACGGTCAAATGGTTGGTTTGGCTCTTCACGCTGCCGAAGGCGTTCAGCACGGTCACTGAATAATCACCGCTGTCGCCCACGCTCAAATTGTTCAACGTCAGGACGGGACTGTTGCCCCCGACCGGGATGCTGCCGTTGCGGACCCACTGATACTGGAACGGCTCGCCGCCCTGGGCGGCCACGGACCAGGCGGCGAAGTTGGCTCCGGCATAAACGGTGCCGCTGACCCCGTCCAAATCCCTGGTGAGAGTGGGAATTGCCACCACCGTGACGTTCGCTTGAGCGCTAGTGGCCGAACCGTAAGCATTGACGACCACCAGATCATAGGGGCCCGCGTCCTCGAGCGTCACATTGCTCTTGCTGTAAGTCGCACTGTTGGCGCCCGGGAGATTGGTGCCGTAATGGCGCCATTGATAACTTAATCCGCTGGGCAGCCCGAAGCTTACTGCAGACAGATTCAGCGTCGCCCCGAAATTCACCGCGGTGTCGGCAGGATCACGGCTGATGACCGGCTGATCCGTGATGATGAAACCGCCAATCGCGCAACTCTGCGCCGAGCTGATGTTGCGCGAAACCGCGCCGAAGGTCAGCGAATCACTGGTCGAGGCCGGCAAGGTCATCAGACCGACCGGACCGTTGAAGTTGGCGTTGCCGGCGGTGTAAATTGTCTCGAACGCGTTGGTGGTCGTGGTCACGCCATCGGTGACCACCACCCGCGAGTTGGGGGTGCATTTGGTGACCCCAATCAACTGGATCACGTAGCCGTTGGGAAACGTCCCGCTCAACCCCGACAAGGTATTCGTCCAGCCCGTGTTGTCTTCGAAGCTCCAGGTCACTTCATCATTGCCTGGCGCCACGGAGGAAACATAGCCCGGGGTCCATTCGTTGGCCGGATCCACGAGGTTGCCAATGTCGCTTCCCCACATGTTTACGGTGGTCAGGTGCGCACTGATGGATCCGAGCGGGATCACCGTATCCACCGGGGAGGAGCAGGGCAGGGGATCGGTGTTGACCCAATTGGCGACCTCCACGCCAAACGCGCGGGCGGTCACGGGAAACCCGGTGGTTTGATAGCCCTGACCGAATCCGATGGTTTGCGGGGTGGTGCCGGAATCGTAATACCATGATTGGAAGTTCAGCCCAATCGTCGTGCCCGCTTGCGCCGCGCCGAGCATCAACGCGGCGGCTGGCACGGCCAGCAGGGATTGCCGAAGGGAATAGGGTAACAGTTTTCGCTTCATCTTATGTGTTCAGTTGTTGTTTGGCCTGATACTCGACGTTTGTATTTGTTTCGCACCCGCCTGGTTGTCCTGGACGAAGCGTCGTCTTGCTTCGCGCCGGACGATGGAGATGCGAATTGGGCCGGGCCAACCCGTTCGCTGGCGTGCAGTGCGATTCCGGGCTGGCCAAGCTCAACTGGCCATGATTGTAATGGCTTTGCGAATGCCGACTATCCCACATTCGGGTGGGATGCCCTGGAGGTGGAAATTGTTCCGGAGAAGTTGGGCGGTCCGGCGCGAAGCGGGTGAGGCTGGTCGCCGAAGGCCAGGCTTGCCAAGGATGCCTGCCGTCCGTTGCGCGTTTCAACCCTGCGTGGGCGGCCGCATCGGCTTCAAGGCGTTTGGGAATCTCCAAAGTCGCACTGAAGCGACGAAGGGATCTGCGCCCTGCGGGTTGCAGCGTTTATCGGGCCTGCGGGCTGGAAGGGGCGGAGAGGTTCGGGGGGAGCGAAGAACGCGTTCGTCCCATCTGCTTGCGTCTGTGGGTTGCTGTCGCCACCATCATCAGCCCACCCAGAACGAACAAGGCGGCCGCAGTCGGTTCGGGCGCCGGCTCAATCACGATGCCGGGACCGCCACCGTTCCCCACGTTGAGGATGACGTTGAAATTCTGCCAGCCCCCGCCCACCGTGCCGCCCAGGGTATAACTGCCGTCCGCGTTGCCCCAGAGATTCAACTCGCTGGCCGGATTGCCAGTCAACCGAAACAGGAGTCCGTATTGATCCAGCAAGGGATTGGTAAGGGGGAACTGGGGATTGTTGCCCTCCGGATAGACGGAATTATTATACCAATACGCTCCGGCTGGGGAGGTCAGACGCCCCGGATATGCCGTAAATCCATCGTCGGTGTAAAGCGTCCAATTGCCTGCCGCGGGTCCACCGGAAATGGTGAGGAAGCCGCTGGCCGCATAAAATTGGCTCGGCGAATTGGTAAACACCTCAAACTGGCCCGTGCCCGTATTGCCGGAACCGAGGTCAAAGGTGATGTCGTACCAAGCGGCTTTACTGGGCTGACTTAGTCCCAAGATCAGCGCGAGAGGTAGCCATAAGGCTTTTGGCGGATGCATGTCATTTCTCCTTTTCGACCGCTTCGGATCAGCAATTCCCCGGCCAGCTTCTGTCCATCCCATGTACAGGGGTTGTTACCAGCGGATCAGGCCGGAAATGTTCCGACCAGGCACTGAGGATGCCCCATGCACCGTCCGGTCTGTCCAATTGGTGGGCACACTGTCTGGTGGCGCTGGCCAGACTGGAGACGATGGTTGAGGTGCGGGGACGGAGAGTTGTCGCGACGCACCGGTGCTGTTGCCGGTCCAGTGGTCTGTGCGTACGCTGTGATTGCGCTTACGGTGCGGCCTCCAGCCGGAAGAAGACGGGAGTGTCATTGGTTGAAGGCGACACGGTCTGATTCAACGTGTAGCCGGAAGCCCGGATCCAGTCGGTGTAGGAAACCCAGGTCGAAAGATTCGTGCTGCCCAGCACGCGATAGGCATGTCCCGGTGCCGTCGGCCAGTCGAGATGAATTTGCTGATTCGGCAGCGGCGTGGCCGTCAGCTTGAAGAGGCCGGCGATGTTGCCGTCACCAGCGTTCGCCTCCACGCGAAAAAAGCGCATCGCACCGTTCGTCGTGCTGCTAAGGACATAACTGGTATTCGTCCCCGTCCCCTCGAACCACCCGGTAACGGGTTGCCAGGCAGTGCCGTTGGTGCTGCCATGCACGCGATAGAGGTGAGTGGCAACCGAAGGCCACGAAAGTTGAACCAGTTGATCGCCCAGAGACTCGGCCCGCAAGCGAAACGGCGGTGGCGGATTGTTCGGATCAGTGCCCGCGACAAACTCGGCCCAATCACTCAGGCCGTCCTGATCGGTGTCCGTGTGCTGCGTCCGCAGCGGATCCACCGTGCCGAACTTTTCCAGTTCATAGGCGTCTGGAACGCCATTGGTGTTGGCGTCCGTAAACGTATAGTCGCCAATGAAACTGATGCTGCCGCCGGCGCTGAGCGTTTGGGTCTGACTGGGCGGGGTCGCATAATACGGGACGTCGCCGTACTGCATGGTGTAAGTGCCCGGCGCCGCGTTGGTGATCAGCAACGTGCGACCGCTGGCAGTGCGACCGCTCGGGCCAGCCAGGGCAAAGACACTTTGCCAGAGGTTGTTCGTAATCGCGATGGTGCCGGGTACAACGGTGCTGGTGGTGATGGAAACGTCGTCAATCAACCAACCCAGTCGTGGCGGAGCGTCGAAGGAGAACAGGAAGTGATACCAGACGACATAAACGACATTGCCCAGAAACGGCGTCAGATCGAGTTCCATTTCTTCCCAGCCCCCGGAATAATCTTCACCGTATTGATACAGTACGATCGGGTCGCTCAACACATTGGTGATGATTTCAATGGCGGCGAGTTGGATGTCGAAATCACCCTGAGACATGAAATCGTAATTTTGCCAGAAATGGAGCGTCGCCTGGTTGCCGCCAGTCAGGAGGATTCCGGGACTGATGAGATAGGATTCAAATTGACTGACGGCGGCGCCGTTCCGAATTGTGCCCCAGACGTTCGTGCCGGAGTGGGCTGTTTCACCATAACCCGGCATTCCGCGCGTCCAGCCGCTTTCGGATTCGTCCGCTGTAATCACGGACCAATCGGTATTGTTGGTTTCCAAGTTATCGAACCAGGGCGGCGTGAGCGGTTGCAACGTGGTGAAGGAATAAAGTTGCCCGTTGTTGTCATCAATGGTGGTGTTGCCCGCCCGATCCCGACTGGTAACGCGCAGATAATAGGTGGTGCTGGGTTTGAGGCCACTCAGGAAAACCTCGTGCGCGGTGGTGGGCAAGGGGTCGTAGCTGATGAAGTTGTTGGGGAAACTGCTGGGAGCTTCGCTGTATTGGACGAGGGAATCGGAATCCTTGCTGGTGGTCCACGCAACAGCGGCTTCGAGATAACCGGGTTCGATGGTCACGCCGGTGATGACGGGTGCGTTGGTATCGATGACGGCAGTGGTGGAGTTGGTGCGATTGGCCGCAGCGTCAAAATAATTTACCACCACGGTGTTTTCGGCCTGCGCCAGGAGGACTCCGGGCACTTCGCTGTACACCGGGGCAAACAACACGCTGCCCCGGAACAAGCCGGGCCGTGCTGTTTCCAGCAAGGTCGCGTCGAACCGGTTGGTGTGCTCCATGGTGCCGACCGTGGCCCGCACAGAACCCTGACCGGCGCGCGCGACGTCCTCCACTTCGATGATGGCCCGACCGGGCGTGGAATACACATCGCTATCGAGCGTGACGCGGCTGGTGTGGACGTCCGGGGCCAGGAAGCTCAGCACGTTCCGCAACAGGCCTGCGCGGTTGTTTCCGATGCCGTTGCCCAACGGTACGGCATCCAGCGGAAAGGAGAAAAACACGACCCGCCCCGGCAGGTCCACACCAGTTCTGGGGGCGCGCAAACCCACGATCTGGCCGTCCGCAAGCAGCACCGGCGCGGCATTGGTGCCCGGCGTGATCCAGTCGGACGGATCGCTGATGCCGACCAGCGCCAAAAAGGCCATCAGATCAGCATAATTTTCCTGGTAATCCAACGTCGTGTCGCTGCCCGCGCCAATGGGGTCGCCGGGATAGCCGTTGATTGCGTCTACAGGCTGGTCTTCGACGTGCGCCTGCACCTGCAGAATATCGCTGACGAAGTACGTCGCCCCGGCTTCGTTCAACCGTGTGATCGTATCCATCCCGGAGATGAAAACCGAACCGCCGTTGGTGACATAGTTGGCCACCACGGACACGAGCGCAGGGTTGGGAGCAGAAATTTCATCCAGCCGCCAGAGGACACAACGGAACGCTTGCAGCTGTTGCAGCGTCGGCAGCTGGTTTCCGGTGGCATCGAAAATCTGGAAGTCCGCCCCGATCGCCGTGAGCGCATTGGTGTAACCCGAAAGCGGAGGCACGGCGATGAAGCCGTTGTCCGCGTAGGAATCCAGCAGCAATACCGCGGGCGGCGGCTGGTTGGTGACCATGAAAAGCGCCCCCAGGTTGTCATTGGTGGCCCGATTGCCGGCCAGGTCACTCGCCACGACGAAAAACTTGATGGCTGTGCCCGGCGCGACCCCGGGCAGATGAACGGTCGTTTGCTCATCCCACACACCATTGGTGGCCGCCAGATTCGGAAGGGGCGCGCCAAAATAAACCTCCCCGCGCGCCGGCTCGTCGGTGTTCCATTGGATGAACAACTGCCCGAATTCCTGGCCGGAATGCAAATTGGAAATCACCGGGGCCAGCAGATCGGCCTGCGCCGTGGCGGTTCGCTCCCCGGGCGGGGCGGCATCTCCATACACGGTTTCAATGGTGTCGGCATGCGCCACCTGGAGCCGCCCATCCCCGGTTGCGGTGCCCGCCGCGGTGGCCACGGAATTGGTGAACTTGCCGTTTGGTCCCTGCGCCAGCAGCGTGATGGTCTCACCGGCAGGCTCGCTGGTGCTGCGCAGTTGCACCGTCACCGCCGGCTGTCCAGCCAGATCATAATCCACCAACGAGATTTTGACCTGGTCCGGGGCGCGGTAAAACGAACGATCCAGGGTGATGATCCCCAGCCCGGGCGCTGCGAAGTTGCCCGAGGCCACCAGGGCGAAATCCTGATCCAGGGGCACGGTCTCCCGGCGGGCGTCCTCCACCACGCGTGTGCCGCGCAGGCGAATGACATACTCGCCCGGGATGGGGGTCGCCAGATGCACCGCTTCCACATTGTTGATCGAATCCGGCAACGGGGCGTCGGGCAGGGATTCACCGGCACTGAATTGATTGCCGCGGTAGAGGGCTCCGTTCGGGGCGATGACTTCCAGGTCCAGATCGTTGACCAGCGCCACCGCTGCTGCCGGCAATCCCGGAACGTCCGTATAGGCGAGGGTGATTTTCAATGGTTCATCGGCGCTCCCCACCAAAATCCGCTTTTCAAAAACCGCCCCGTTGGTCAGCAACACGGTCTGGTCAATGAATTCGTAATTCCGCGTGGAGCCAATCAAGGCCGGCAAATCCACGCGGCCCCAGCCTTCGTCGTTGTTCGGCACGGGATCGGTGGTGATTCCGTCGTCCATGTCGGTGGCGGAATTGATGAGCGCGGCCTTGACCAGGGCGGGGGAGGGCGTCGCGCCCCCGTGCGTCGCGCGCCAGTATTGCACGAACACGGCAGCCGCGCCCGAGACGTGCGGCCCGGCCTGGCTCGTGCCGCCTTGATACAGGTAACGGTCCGAAATTGGCCACCAGGCATAATCGTCGTTCGCGTAAACCGAGCGGAGCGAAGCGATCCAGCTTCCCGGCGCGGTCAGGTCCGGTTTGATCCGTCCGTCCGCGCAGGGGCCGCGGCTGGAAAAATCGGCCATGGCGTCGGCCCCGTCCGCATAGATCGCGAACTCTTCAATGGGCAGGTTGAAGCGGTCATTTTGCGCGGCTCCGGTGGCGATGACATTTTTTGCGACGGCCGGGCTGCCCACCGTTTGGCGGTTGGGCCCGGCGTTGCCGGCCGAAAATTCCAGAATGTACGGCTGATCGCCCAGCGTCAGCGCATCGGCATCGCGCACCAGCGCGTCAAATTCCATGGCGCTGATGTCGTACTGGCCCTGCGTGTCATCTCCCCAACTGTTCGAGCCGATGTCGGCTCCGGCACGTTTGGCATCGCGGGTGAGTGTTTCAAAACTGGGCGGCGGCGCATAGCCGCCGGCGCCGTCAAAGATGCGCTGCCCGATCAGACTGGCGCCGGGCGCCACGCCCAATCCGTAGAGCATGCCGTTCTCATCCGCTTCGCCGGTGGCGCCGTTGCCCGCAATGATGCCGGCGCAATGCGTGCCGTGGCTGTGTTCGTCAGCACCGTCTGCCAGTTGTCCGGGCGCCCCGTAATAAAACAACGCCCGCACCCGGCCTTGAATGTCCGGGTGCATGAAATTAGTGTCGCCACTGTCGAGCCCGCTGTCCGCCACCGCCACGGTCACACCGGCGCCCGTGTAGCCGAGGGATTGCGTCAGGGTTTGATGCGGCGGGCCGTCGCCGGCCACGAGGCGTGAGGCCACCTCATCGTAGAGTCGCATCCGCGGCGCGGGCTCAATCCACAGTACGGCGCTGGATGCGGCGAAAGCCTGGAATTGGGCGCGCGAAATGGTGCCCTGCAAAATGCGTCCTGCGGGCAGTCCGGTTTCGTGCTGCAGGTGCTGGAATTGACTGCGGGCCTGCTGAAGCTGTACCGCATCGGCCTCGGCAAGCACCGCCGCCACCGTCAATTCATTGGTGGTGGTGGCGGCCAAAATTTGCGCCAGACGAGGTTCGATTTTTTGCTCGGCATTATAGTGCCCGATGAATTTGACGAAACCCAGCGCTTGCAACTCCGGGAGGGACGCCGCACGCAGCCTGGCCACAAACGCATCGTCGGGGATGTAACGCAGCAAGGCGACGCCGCGCTGTTTCAGCAGCGCCTGTTCATCTGGCGATAACGTCTGGTTAAATTGGATCAGGAACAGATCGGGGGGGGCGTCCGGCGCGGCGAAACCTCGGGCGGCAACCGCGGTGGCCGGCTCGATGGGCGGGGGGAGGGGAGTGCGCAGACGAATGGGGTTGCCTGCTGCTTTAACGGCCACGCCACTGATCGCTCCCGCCAATAGCCAGCCCAACAAGCGACGTACAAACGCTGGAAACTGCACGGCGTGAAGCTACGGGGTAACAGCCGAAATTTCAAGACGTGGAAATCCCCACCCGCCTGCCCGGAAGCCTGCCTCCCGGTTCCGCCGGGGAACACCCTCCGGCTAGGGCAGGCGCACGCTGTGGTCCAACCCGAAAAAGTGCAACCACCGCTCCGTCACGGGACGACGGTAGATGGCTTCCAGGGCCGTGGCATAAATCGTCAATTGGGGACGGTACTGGTCAATTTTTTGCGGCAAGCTTGCGTGATCCACGGCATCCGTTTTGAAGTCCACCACCCAGATTTGTTCCGGTGAAATCACCGCGATATCTATCTGGCCCTGCACCACCATGAATTCATCCGACAGCCCGGTCGGGAGGAAGGGCAGCTGCCCAAGGGCCCGCAATGTCTGCTGATCCAGACGGATCGTGAAAGGCAGCTCACGGTTGATCCGTTCTGGTGGCGCCTGGCGCAGACGCTCCCCAAGCTCCGAGGACCAGAACCGGCTCAGGCCGGCGAAATTCAGCTCCGCCACCTGCGCCGCACTCAGGTGACCGGACGCAAGCAGCCGCGTCGCTTCGTTGCGCAGATCCAGTTCGGTCTGGGTTCTGGCAAGGTTGACGAATTCCAGGAAGAGGTGGTGGGCCGTGCCGATTTCCGCTGCGGAGAGCGTGGCGCTGCGGTCGCCGCGCCGCAGTGCGGCAGGGCCGAAGAATAGTGGTCGGGTCTCCTCCGTGTCGGCATCCACGATCCGCCGCCGCAGGGTCGTGACGGTGGTTTTGGCCGGTTCAACCGTTGCCGCGGCGTGTGGATACGGGCAGTGGATGCGGGCTTGAATTTCCTGCCGCTGTGCGGCCGACGGCATGGCCGGCACTGCGTCCGGGGGGACTTCCTGGGTTTCGGGCGGCAGAACGGCCGCCGCGTCCGCTCCATGAAAGTGCCAGGACAGCAGCGAATTTTGGCCGCGGGTTTCGTGAGTCCATTGCCCGGCGGCGCAATGCTGCGCAAACCAGAGGCGCAACCAGGCCAGGCAGCTGTTGGCTCTCAGCCGGGCGTAATCCGTGATTTTGACGGGAGTGCGCCATTGCTCGATTTCCTTCTTTTGCGCGGTGCTGCCCACGAGCAACAGCCGATCACGGGCGCGCGTTAGCGCCACGTAGAGGAGTCGCAATTCCTCGCCCCACCTCGCGCGCTGTTCCTGCCGCCGGGCCTGCCAGTGCGCGAAACTGGGATATTTGCTGCGGGAATGCGGGGGCACGATCCGGGGCGCGAGGCCAATGGTTTCACTTAACAAAATGTCCTCGTTGAGATCGCTGAGGTTGAAGCGCGAGCCCAGTCCGGCCACCGCCACGATCGGAAACTCCAGGCCCTTGCTGGCATGAATCGTCATCAAGCGCACGGCGTCGGGCGGAACCACCTCGGCGGGCTGATGCTCCACTCCGGCGGCTTCCTGGTCGGCAACGAAGCGCAGAAAACGGAACAGGCCCTCGCGCTGATAAGGGTCAAACCGGCGGGCCAGCTCAACCAAACGCCGCACGTTGGCTACCCGTTCCGCGCCGCGCTCGCGGGTGCGCAGCAAAATTTCGTAGTGCGTGTCCAGCAGGGCCGTTTCCAGGCAATGGGTCAGCGGGGCGTGCCGGATCAATTCGCGCCAGCGGTGGAAGCGGTCGTGAAACGCGACCAGCTTGACGTGCCATCCGGTGGAGGCGAAATCAGCGGATGCCCGCAATTGTTGCATGGCGGTCCAGAGAAGCCCCTTCGGAGCGGCGATGCGCATCTGCGCGAGTTCTTCGACGGTCAATCCGGCAAAGGGGGAACGCAGCACGGCCAGCAGGGGAAGGTCCTGCAGCGGATTGTCGAGGAGACGCAACAGATTCAAGACGTCGGCGATTTCCTGCGCGTCCAGGAATCCCGCGCGGTTCGCCTGCAGGGGAATGCCGCATTGATGGAACGCCCGGGCAAAGATTTCGGCCTTCCCCGTGGCGGCGCGCAACAGGACGACCATGTCCGCATATTCGACCGGGCGAAAGCCCGGCTGGCCATGGTGCGAAGTCGCGATTTGATATCCGGATGCCTTGAGGCGTTGGAACTCCATGGCAATGACCCGGGCCTCGCGTTCGACCGCGCGCAAATCCTCCGCATTGGGATCGGCGGTGGTCGGGGCGGCTTCGAAATTGTCGTCGGCCAGGTCGTCCCGGGTGAGCACATGGAGGTCCACGCGCGGACCGGGATCGGCCCGGGCCGCCATGGCCGCCCGCGCCGCCGCGGCGCCAAATCGCAACTGCGCTTCCCGTTCATAGGTCAGGCCGCCAATCGCCGGGCCCATCAAGTCCGTAAAGACCGAGTTGACGAAATTCAACAACCCTTCAGCGCTGCGAAAGTTTTCCGTCAACGGCAGAACTTGATTCGGGGTCGGCTGCGCCGCCGCCCAGGTCCGTTCATAGTTTTGGAAGATGCGCGGGTCGGCGAGACGGAAGCGATAGATGCTTTGCTTGACGTCACCAACGAGAAACCGGTTTGCGGCGGCGCCCTCCCGGCTGACTGCGCGCAGGATGGCGTCCTGCGCCGCGTTGATGTCCTGACATTCATCCACAAAGACGAAGGCGAATTTTTCCCGGCACGCCCGGGCAATGGGGGTGGGCTGCCCCGTGTCCGTCAGCAAGAGCCGCAAGGCAAACTGCTCCTGATCGGCAAAATCGATTCCGCCGAGTTCGCGCTTGGCTTGCGCAAAACGCCGGCTGAATTCCTGCGCCAATCCCAGCAGCACCAGCATCGGGTGGCGCGCCCATTCCCAATCCTCGTCAAAGGCCGCGCCGCGATTCTGCGCCAGCAGCGAGAGGAATTTGGCGTCCTCGAAAAACGGCTTCAGAGGGTCGCGATAGCGGCTGGCGGTGCCGCGTGCCCAGGATGTGTTTGCCTGGTTGATGGCTTCGAGTTCGTCGGCGATCTGCGGCAGGGTCAGCGGGTTGTGCAGAAGCCGGTGCAGGGCGGCCTGGCAGATGGCCAGATTCGTGCACGCCTCCGCCGATTCGCTGATGGGCGAGTTCCACACCCGGGACCAGTCGGCAACGGCGGGAATGAATTGTTCCTGCCAGGCCGTTGGCGCCAGGGCGGAGAAGGCCGCCGTTTGCGCCGAGAACCAGGCCGCGGGATCTGGAAGCGTCTGGCTGTAGCGGTGCAACTTCACGATCCATTCGCGAATTTTTCGATCGCTTCCACGTCCGTACGTCCGCACCAGTTCCCGCACCCTCTCGGAGGCTTCGCTGGTCGCTGCGTAATGTTCGAGAAACAGCTGGTCAAGCAGGGAGTGAATCAGCGGGGCGGTCTGTGTCTCGTCCAAAACCACGCACGCGGGGTCCAGGCCGAGTTGATGGAAATTTCGACGCACCAGTTCCAGGCAGAAGCCGTGCAGCGTCGAGATGTTTGCCGTCTCCAACAGGGCGAGCTGTTCGGTCAAATGACGCGCGTCGCTGGTTGCGGAAGCCGCCGGTTCGACGGCCGGCGCGGCGGACCGGGACGCGGAGGGGGCGGCAGGGCTCGAGGCGGCCACCACCTGCCGGAGGCGTTCGCGGAGACGCTGCCGCATTTCCGCGGCGGCGGCATCGGTGAACGTCACCATCAGGATCTGGTCAATGCCGCATCGTGTTCCGTTCACCTGTTCGTGAAGGATCAGTTCCAAGCAGCGCTCCGTGACGGTGCTGGTTTTTCCGGTGCCCGCTCCAGCCGCCACCAGCACGTTTCCTCGGGCGACGCAGGCGGCATGCTGTTGCTCGGTCAATTGGTTCATGAGCGGGTGCGGGAGTCGGGACGCCGTTCGCACGGCAGGTTCGGGGCGGCGGGGCCGGCGGGCAGGCTTCGGACTGGTGGAGGACGGCGGGGGTGCTTCATCCGCGGGCAGGTTTGGGTTTTTCCAAAATTCGAAAGGGTTGCGTCCAGCGGTCGAACCGGCAGATTGCGGCAAATTCGCATAAATCGCAGGCGGTCCTTGTGCCCAGACGGTATGGAGCGGGGGCAATGTTGCCGCCGTAGATTTCGACGCCGAACCGGAGCAAGGTGGCCGCGGTTTGCTCCAGGAGGGCGCGGAAGGCCTCGGCCTTCATTCCCTGCCGGGCTTGCGGCGAGATTTTGAACTGTTCGCCCGAGTTTTTGGGATCAAACTTTTCCAGCTGGGAGGTGTCGAAGCGCCCCGCGTGCTGAAATGCTTTGCGGAGGACCTGGGCGGGATCGCCCAGGGCGTTTCCGCGATGGGGCGACGATTCAAAGCTTCCCTGGAGGTTGATGTAGAACGCGCCCGCGGCGGTGAGCCGGCTTACTCCAAAGGTGCCGGGCACTTCGGGCATGCGCTCCAGTGCAAGCAGGTAGGTTGGCAGTTGCAACTGCAATCCGTGATAAAGCTGCACGTCGTTCAACCGGTGATCGCTCGACTTGTAATCCATCACTACGACCAGCGCCGCATCCGCGGACGCATCGCGGTAAAGATCAATCCGGTCAATCCGACCGTGCAGTGACAGGGCGCGCTGCGTCCCCAGCGGAAAGCGGCAGGCGGGCCAGAGACTGTTCCGGCTCGAACCGAAACCCGCTTCCACACGAACGGGATCGAATCGGTAATCCTGCGCCCAACCGATCAAGACGCGGATCAAGGTTTGCAAGGAAAGTAAAAGCTGTTCGGCGTCGAAGCGACGGGCCGCGTCACTCACCAGCAGGCCGTCGCGATAGGCCGGCAACAACTCCGTGCCGATGCGCCGCACCCGCGCCGCCGCCTGTGCGGGTGACACGTCCCGCCAGCGGAGGTTTTCGCGCGCGAGGCTTTCGTGGAAGGTGGTGAGGACCAGGTGCTGGAATGACCCGCGCTCGCGCGCGTCGAACTCGTATTCCTGCCGCTCCTGCGCGCGCAGCGCGTGTTGGACGAAGAACTTGAAGGGGCAGGCGGCGTAGGCTTCGAGCTGGCTGATCGAGGTGCTCAGTTCATTGCCGTACAACTGGGCCAGGGTGGCCGGGGACAAGCGGGCTTGATTGGCTTCGACCAGCTGCGCCGCACGCGCACGAAGCCCGGTCAGCAGCGGCAGCGCGAAGTCCGGGGCGGCTGGAAGTTGCAGGCACGGCACGATGATTTCGCTCGCATGCTCGACTTCGTGGAACGCTGGCGGAGCCTGCCAGGATTCAATGGCCAGCGTCGGGAAAATTTTCTGGAGGTGATCGAAGAACGGGGAGGGGTTCAGTTTCCTCCCGTCGTCATCAGTGCGCGCGCAAGTCAGGACCAGCCGCTCCCGGGCGCGGGTGCAGGCAATGTAACCATAAAACCATTCGTGCCCCAAACGCGGGCGAAACGCCGTGCCGAGTGCCGCCCCGTGCGACTGGAGCGCGCTCCGCTCCAGTTCGTTGAGCAGCGGATCCTCGGCCGGAGGCGCCGGGAAACGCCCCTCATTGAGCCCCAGCACCAACGCCAGTTTCAGCTCCGGATTACGGGAACGGTCCACCGTCCCAATCAGCACCTGATCCAGCGTGGGCGGAATTGCGCCGACCGTGAGGTGCGCCAGTCCGGCTTCGAGAATGGGCAGCCACTCGCGCAGGGAAAGTGATTCCGAGGGGAACGCCAGCACGAGGTTGTCGAGCCACTGGTCCAGTTGTTCCAGCACAGTCAAATGCACCGCACCCCGAAGCGTCGGTGCGGCCAGTCGGGTCGCGGCCTCGTTCCATTCGTGCAAGGTGCGTTCCACGTCGAGCGCCTGCCAGAAATCCCGCAACGCCTGCGCCAGGGCTGTTCCGGAAAGCGGTTCGGCGATCCGGCTGTCCAAAGTTTGAAAAGGCGGCAGCAGATGTCGGCGCAGCGGCTCGGCGTCGGCGAGGTGGCCGGGCGGGTGCGCCAGCGGCAGGGGGCGCAGCCAGATCTCTCCCGTCCAGCCATGCTGCAGCGCCCAGTTTTCCAGCTCGTCAATCCTGGCTTCCGTGGCCGGCATGAACCCGGTTTTCAGGGCGCCGAACCAGTCCTCATGACGCCAGCGAAAGGCGATCGTGCGCAGGGCATACCGGGTCAGTTCCGCCAGCGGGTGGTGGGACACCGGTTCCCGCCGGTCGAGAAAAAACGGAATTTCGTATCGGGTGAAAACACGGCGCAAGAGATGATCGTAGCCGGTCAGGGAGCGCAGCAGAACCGCCGCCTCACGGTAGCGTCCGCCGTTGCGTACGAACCGCCGGATCTCGCGCGCGGCCAGCGTCGCCTCCGCTTCCGGATTGGCGCAGACGGCGGCACGGAGGCGCGGCGGAATTTCCGGCAGGGAAGGGGGGCTGGCGCGGCAGGGCCAGGCCGCGGCCAGATGCGCCAGATCCGGCGCGCCGGCAAAGCGTGAGCAGGCGCGGGAAGGGGGAATTTCTTCGACGGAAATTTCCACATTGGGCAGCTGCGCGAGGCGTTCACGGCAACGGAACACCGTCTGCCCAATGACGCTCCAGGGAGACAGCCAACCCGGGTCGTGGGGCAAAGTTCCCGGCAGGCAAAAAGCCAGCGTCGCGCGCTCCGCCAGCGGCACTACCGCCGCGAGCAAATCCAGCTCCTGTGCCGTCAGCTCGGCGAATCCGTCCAGCCACAGACCTCCAATGCGGCCCGCGGGCAACTTCCGGCCGGTCGGGAACTGCTGCGATAACAGTTCCGCGGCCGCCGTCTGCAGGCCGTCGAGGTCCTCCAGTTGGTGGTTTTCCAGCCACCGCCGATAAGCGGCGAGCAGCCGCGCCAGATCGCGCAACTTGTCGGCGAGCTGCACCGGCTCGGTCATTCGCTCCGCCAAGGCGCGCAGCTTGTCGGCGGAAAGCTGCTGCCGTTGCAGTTCCCGGAACAGGCCACTGAGCCGTCTGGCGAAGCCCGGCAGTCGCGCGGTGGCGTGAAAGACGCGCAGCTCACCGGCATGGCGGTTCAGCAGGGCCCGCAGAACCATGATGCGCCCTTCATCGTCCAGCCACCGGGGTTCAGTGCCCGCATCTCGAAGCGCGAATTGCGCGAGGCGGTCCAGGGACAGGATTTGCAGCCGCGTGAAACCCTTCAGGTCGTTCGAGCTGAGCAACTGTCGTTCAAGCTGAAAGGTGGCCTGTTTCGGGGACAGCAAGAGCAGCGGCGGGCCGTCCGGCGCGCGGAGCAGTTCCTGGCGGATTTCCGCGAGGCAGCGGAAGGTTTTGCCGCTGCCCGCTGGTCCGAGAAGAAACCGCGTTTGCATTCCCGTCGTTTTAACCACAACGGCGCACGGAAGCAAAAAACAAAATGGTTTGTTCGTCCGCGTGGAGGAGCGTTGCGGCAGCCCGGACCAGACCTGAGCGGGGACGTGCCCGCAAAGCGGGGCGGGTTAAGTTCTCCTTGTGTCAGCGACATGCGCCGGTAAAATCGGAGCCACTATGGCGCAAGGTTTACATCTGTCGCAACGGTTGACGCAGTCGCTGGTTTTGGCCCCCCAACTTCAGCAGTCCCTGGCGTTGTTGCAGGCGCCGACGTTGGAACTCAAAGCCCTGGTGGAAGCGGAACTGCAGCAGAATCCAGTGTTGGAGGAAATTGACGCCGACGGCGACACCGACCTGACGGATCGCGAAGTGGAGAGCGGGAGCGCGAGTGAAACGGGGGACCCGGCGGAGCCCTCCGAGGCGGGGGAAGGCGGCGAGAGCGTGGACGATTTTCAGGCGGAATTTGACCGGCTGGTGCAGTTGGACCAGGACTGGCGCGATCATTTTGCGCAAACCAATGTGCCCACGCGCGCTTCGGCGGAGGATGAGGAAAAACGACAGTTCATGTTCGATTCGCTGGTCGCCGCCACCACTCTCGCGGAAAGTTTGCTGGAGCAGGTGCGCGACACAAACTTGACGCCCGCCGACCTCCAGGTGGCCGAGGCAATCATTGGGAACATTGATGACTACGGCTATCTGAAGGCCTCGATCGAGGAAGTCGCCGCCATTGCCAACGTGGCGGGAGAGAAAATCCTCGAGGTGCTCAAGGTGATTCAGACTTTTGAACCGGCCGGGGTCGGCGCGCGGGACCTGCGGGAATGCCTCCTGTTGCAGCTGGAACATGCACAGCAGCAGGACTCGCTTGAATACCGGATCATCCGCGATCACATGGATGCCCTGGGCAAGCGGCGGGTGCCGGAAATCGCCCGGGGCACCGGCGCCACCCTTGAAGAGGTGCAGGAGGCCATGGCCTCGATTGCGCAACTCGAACCCCGCCCCGGGCGCGCCTTCCTCGCGCAGGCCGACCATTTTGTGCTGCCGGAAGTTTTCGTCAAACGCAGTGGCGGTGATTTCACCGTCACCACGAACAACGAGCACATTCCCCATTTGCGCATCAGCAATGTTTACAAGGACTTGATGAGCCAGAGCGCCAACAGCGCCGAAGTGAAGAACTACATCCGCGAGAAGATCCGCGCGGGAAAGTTTCTGATCAAAAGCCTGCACCAGCGACAAAGCACCATCGGCAACATTGCGCGCGAAATCGTCAAACGGCAGCGCGAGTTTATGGAGAAGGGCGTGGCGTTTCTCAAGCCGTTGACCATGGTGCAGGTGGCGGAAGTGGTGGGCGTGCATGAAACCACCGTGAGCCGGGCCGTCTCGGGCAAATACATGGAAACGCCGCAGGGCGTCTTCGAGATGAAATACTTCTTCACCGCCGGTTTGCAGACCGATTCCGGCGCCAATGTGTCCAACACCAGCGTCAAGGACATGATTGCGGAAATTTTCAAATCCGAGGACGCCGGCAAGCCGTTGTCCGACCAGGAAGTGGTCAAGCTGCTCAAAGACAAGGGCATCGTTATTGCGCGCCGCACGGTGGCGAAATATCGCATGGAATTGAACATCCTGCCTTCCAACCTGCGGAAGGTGTACTAACGGGACTCCGGTGCGGGGCGTCCAACGGCCAGCCTCCGACGGGAAATGGGTTCCGCGTCCGGCGCGCGGGCACCACCGGCATCCTGGTCCGGGCTTCGCTTGAAAACGCTGCCTCGCTATCTGTTGCGTCAGGTCGTCGCCACGCTGCTGATGACCGTGCTGGTGTTCACCTTCGTGCTGATCGTTGGCAACATCTTGAAAGAGGTGCTGGTCCTCCTGGTCAACGGCCAGGCCTCCCTCGGGGTGATCTTGAAATCCATCGCGTTGCTCGTGCCCTACGCGGTGGCCTATGCGCTGCCCATGGGCATGCTGACGGCGGTGCTGCTGGTGTTTGGGCGCTTCAGCGCCGATCTGGAATTGACCGCCAGCCGCGCCAGCGGCATCAGTCTGGTTTCGTTGACCGCGCCCATTTTGCTGCTCAGCCTGGTCTTGTGCGGATTGAGTGGGTGGGCCAACCTGAAGCTCGCGCCCGAGGCGCGCCGCGCCTTCAAAAAAATCGTTTTCACGTTTACCACCGAATTCTCCGTGGCGCAAATCCCCTCCGGCCAGCACCTCCAGGACGTGCCCGGCTACCTCATTTATATTGGCCACAACCAGAACGGGCATCTGAAGGATGTGCTGGTGTACGATCTGGGACAGGGGGCGGATCAACAACCGAAGAGTTTGTTCGCGGCACGGGGGACCATCCAGAAGGAAACCCGGGGCACAAACCACCTGGTGGTGTTGAATCTGACGGACGTGCGCGGGCTGACTTTCGAGGGCGACCAGGCCAGCCCGGGCGCGGCGCGCGAAATGCGCCTGGAGTACGACCTCGACAAATTCGGGCGCAACTGGGAGCGCCGCCCGGGAATGTACGCGAGCTTCGCCGAATTACGCGCCGAGCTGCGACAAGTCCGCGCACAGGGCCCGCCGGTTGCCTCGGAAACCAACCCGGAAATCCGCAAGTCGCTGGCGGGCTCTGAAATGAGTTTGCTGGTGGAAATGAACCGGCAATGGGCGTTTTCGTTCGCTCCGTTTGGATTTGCCCTGATCGGGATTCCGCTGGGCATCCGGGTGCAGCGACGTGAAACCAATATTGGCTTCGCCATCGCCGTTGCTCTGGTGCTGGTTTACTACGGACTCATCCTCGCGGCGTTGTCCCTGCAGAATCGTCCGGAACTGCAGCCCCACCTGCTTGTGTGGCTGCCCAATCTGCTGTTCCAAACCGTCGGAACGATTCTGCTGTGGCGTGCCAATCACGGGCTCTGAGCCGCAAGCGGCCACTCCGCGGCGGGTGTGGCGGTCGTGGCGGGATTGGAGACAGAGAAAACGAAATGGTCGGGGCGGCGAGATTTGAACTCGCGACCTCTTGCACCCCAAGCAAGCGCGCTAGCCAGGCTACGCTACGCCCCGACCGGAAACCGGACCGAAGTCCGCCCAGAGACTAAGAATCCTGCCACAGCGATTCAATCACGAACTTCAATCCCCTCCGACGGCCCGCTTCCGCCGCGATCCGCAACCAGGATTCGCTCGTGACCGGAGTAATCCTTGTGGATGGCAACAATGCTCCACTGTTGCGAGCTGAAGATCTCCCGCAGCGCCGCCGCCTGCCCCGCACCAAACTCGACCATGAGACGTCCGTCTGGATGCAGAAACGAGCCGGCCTGTGTGGCGAGGCGCCGGTAAAAATCCAATCCATCCGCGCCTCCGTCCAGGGCGGGGTGCGGATCATACTCGCGGACCTCCGTCTGCAACGTGACAATTTCCTGCGTGGGAATGTAAGGCGGGTTGCTGATCACGAGGTCGAAAGCTTCCCCGGGCTGCAGGACCTCCAATCCATTGCCTTGGCGGAATTCAATGGCGGCGCGTACCTGGTTTTTCGCGGCGTTCAGGCGGGCCAGCTCCAGGGCGTCGCGGGAAATATCGGTGGCCACGATCCGGGCGGTGGCGCATTTTGCCGCAAGGGCGATGGCAATACAACCGCTGCCGGTGCCGACATCCAACGCGCTGACGGCTGCACAACTCCGGGTGCATAGAAATTGCCATCCGGCTTCCGCGAGCAGTTCGGTCTCGGGACGCGGGATCAACACGCTCCGGTTCACCGCAATTTCCAAACCGCAGAAGGATGTTGAACCGGTCAGATGCTGCAAAGGTTCACGCTGGCCGCGTCGCTGCACGAGTCCGCGCAGCCGGCTCAGTTCGGATTCCGTCAACCGGCGTTCAAACTGCAAATAAATCTGCATCCGTGGAAGTTGCAGAACGTGCGCCAGCAGCAGCTCGGTCTGGAGACGGGGCGCTTCCACCCCCCTTTTGGCGAGAAAGTCCGTACTCCTGGTGATGACTTCGAGAACCGTCACCGTGTCAGTGCAGAAAATAATCCGGCTCGTTGCCGGCCTTCCACTTGATGTTGCAACCGAGACTCGGTTTTTGTGCCGTAGCCACGGGTGCTCCGGCCAGGACCGCCTCCAACGCCGCCCGCAGATCCTTCCCGGTTACCGGGAGCCCGTTACCCGGGCGGCTGTCATCCAGCTGACCGCGATACACCAGGCGCTGTCGGGCATCGAACAGAAAAAAATCCGGTGTGCAGGCCGCCCGGTAGGCACGCGCCACCGTTTGCGACGCGTCGAAGAGATAGGGGAACGTATAGCCCGCCGCTTGTGTCTCCTCCACCATTGCCTGTGGACTGTCCTCCGGATAGGCGGTGGCGTCGTTGGAATTGATCGCCACCACGGCTACCTGTCGCCCGCCGTAATCGCGACCCAGCTGCGCCAGTTCCGCCCGCACATGACGCACGAATGGACAATGGTTGCAAATGAACATGACGAGCAATGCGGGCGCACCGGCGAAATCCCGCAGGGCGATCGTTTTTCCAGCGGTGTCCGGCAGCTGAAAGTCGGGGGCCAGGGTGCCGAGAGGCAGCATGGTGGAAGGAGTTCTTGCCATGCGCAGATTGTGTGGAACCACGGCCACGAAGTCGAGCGATTCGGCGCCGTCCCTGTTCCAACATCATTCCGATTTTCAAGCGTCGTCCGCGGCACGACCCGGAAAACCATCCACCAGATCCGCTTCGGAAATCTGTCCGGAACACCTGGTGGAGGCGCAACTGAATCTCTGCAGCTCTGATGGAAGCGAACAAAATTTTTTGCTCGGACAACTTTTGCACATCGCTGCCGACAAATTTGTTCCCGACGGTCTCGGCTTCGGAGGAAAAGTGGAAAAATACCCGGATTTCATTGGGAAAATCCGTTGTGAATAACTCGGGAATAAGTGGTAATATATTGTCCTCGCAACCGGTAGATTCATTTCATAAAAATCTCTCCTGCGAACCAGAAATTTCTGTACGATGGCCCGCAGTAACTCAAGATGTACCGCGGGCTAATTTATTGGTGGGTGTAAACGACTGGTTATCAATGACATGAACGATGTTTCATGCTGCACGGGAGCCGGGTTTTTGAGTTCGCCCGGAGTTTTTACTGACGGAGAGCTTGAGGCGTGTTAAAACTGGCGGCGCCAGTGACCCGCGGCAACGAAATTTAAAGCAAAGTGAATAAACCTCAGAATTTCAATCTAAACGGCGGAGAAACACAGCAAGCGACGGCGGACAAAATCTGGGCTTCTGCGCAACAACAATTGCGGTCCATGACCAGTCCCGAGATGTTCAAGCTGTGGTTTGCACCGCTGCGCGCCCGCGCGTTGGATGGGGATTGCCTGGTCCTGGAAGTGGCCAACGATTTCTGCGGCATGTGGCTGAAAGACAATCATCAAAAACTTCTGCAACAAGTCTTGAGCCTGGCTTCCGCACAAGAAATGCGCGTGCGCTTTGAAACCGCGAAGGAGGGGAAATCCGCAGCCGCATCCGGATCGTTGTCCAGAAACAAATTGTCGCTGTCACCCTCCCAAACTGCAACCTCCGTCGCCGAGCGGAATTCGGGGAATGGTGATTCGGTTTTCAATCCCAAAAACACGTTTGAAACCTTCGTGGTCGGCGACAGCAACAACTTTGCCTGGGCGGCCGCAAAAGCGGTCGCCGAGGCGCCGGGCAAGGCGTACAATCCGTTGTTTCTTTACGGCGGAGTGGGGTTGGGAAAAACCCACCTGCTGCACGCCATCGGGCATCAAGTGGTCAAGACCAGGAAAAACGGCAGGGTCGGTTACGTTTCCTGCGAAAAATTCACCAACGAGTACATTGATGCGATCCAGAACAATTCGCTGATGAAATTCCGGAGGAAGTACCGCCAACTGGACGTGCTGCTGATTGATGACATTCAGTTTCTGGCCGGCAAGGAGCGGATTCAGGAGGAATTTTTCCACACCTTCAATGCGTTGCACGAAGCGCACAAGCAGATCGTGCTCAGTTGTGATCGCCCCGCCGGCGAAATTCAAGGGCTGGAAAACCGGCTGCAATCCCGGTTCGAGTGGGGGCTGGTCACCGACTTGTTGCCGCCGGACGTGGAAATCCGGCAGGCCATCTTGAAGAAAAAGGCGAGCCTGATGCAGGTGGAACTGCCCGATGAAATCATCACGTTTCTGGCGCAGCGCATCCGCAGCAACATCCGGCGGCTGGAGGGGGCGTTGATTCGGGTGGCCTCCTACGGCGCGTTGGTGGGGAAGAAGCTGGGGATTGACGTCGTTGAAGGGTTGCTGCGGGAGATCCTGAATGAAGAAGGGCAGCACGCGGTCACGATTGAGGTCATTCAGAAAAAGGTCGCGGAACACTATGACATTCGCCTGGCCGACATGACGAGCAAGCGGCGTCCCGAAAACATTGCCTTTCCGCGGCAGGTGGCCATGTATCTCTCGCGCCAGCTTACGGAGCAGTCGTTGAGCAGCATCGGGGAGGCCTTTGGCGGGCGCGATCACGGAACGGTGCTTCACGCCTGCCGGCTGGTGGAGGGACGGATGACCATTGATGACAACGTCCGGCAGGTGGTGAACTATTTGCAGAAGTTGCTGGTGCGCTGATGGGCCCTTGAACCGGGGCAACGAAAACAGACCTGGGTTGAATCGTTAAATTGGAAAGTAACCCCTCCGATGCCCCGGCGATTGAGGTCAGCCAGCTGACCAGGACCTTTCGCGTTTACAAAAAACGTCCGGGATTCCAGGGCGCGTTGCGGGGCCTGCTTCATCGCGAATACGAAACCGTCGCGGCGGTGGACGGCGTCAGCTTTCAGGTCGCCCGCGGGGAACTGGTTGGCTTTCTCGGTCCCAACGGGGCCGGCAAAACCACGACCCTCAAAATGCTGGCGGGGCTGTTGTATCCGACCGCTGGGCAGGCGCGCGTGCTGGGGCATGTGCCTTGGGAGCGGGCGGACGCGTACCGCCGGCAGTTTGCGCTGGTCATGGGGCAGAAGAATCAGTTGTGGTGGGACTTGCCGGCGCGCGAATCCCTGGAACTGAACGCGCGGATCTATGGCATCCCGCAAGCGCGCTTTGACCGGACGGTTGCCGAATTGACCGAGATGCTCGACGTCCGCGAGAAACTCAGCGTCAGCGTGCGTGAGCTCTCCCTGGGGGAGCGGATGAAGATGGAACTGATAGCGTCACTGCTGCACCGCCCCCAAATTTTGTTTCTCGATGAACCCACCATTGGTCTGGATGTCGTGTCCCAGCAGACGGTGCGTGAATTTCTGCGCCATCACAATGCCACACAAAAAACCACCATCCTGCTCACGAGCCATTACATGGAGGACATCCACGCCCTCTGTGAACGCGTCATCATCATTGACCATGGCCGCATTTCGTTTGATGGCCGCCTGGAGGAGGTGGTGGACCGGTTTGCCGATTTCAAGCTGATCACCATTGAGTACGATCCCGCCCCGGGTCGGGTCGGGGAGAATCTGCAGCGGTTTGGCGAGGTCATTGAACAAACCACCGGTCGCATCAAACTCAAGGTGAAGCGCGCCCGCGTCATTGCCGTCTGCCAGGAGTTGCTGGATCAATTTCCGGTGCGTGACATTGACATCGAGGAGGCGCCCATCGAGGACGTCATCCGACAAATGTTCGGGCGTTGATCCGTTTTCGACGCGACCGGGCGACGAACGTCCGGGCAGCGGGAATCGGGTTTGACTCACTTCCGGATGAAACTTAAATTGGCGCTGCATGGTGGCCGTTGAGTCTAAAATCCCCGCCGCTGACGCCATTGCGGGACCGCGGGGCAAACCGCCTGCCGCCTGGAGGCAGTTCGTGGAGCCGGTCGAGCCTTTTCTTGACGCGGTTTCCCAATGTTTATTGCAGCAGGTGACGGCCTTTGATCCGGCCCTGGCCGGCTACGCCGAATACACGCTGAGTGGGAACGGCAAGCAGTTGCGGCCCGCGCTGGTGGCATTGGCGGCCCACGCGCTCGGCACCCCCAACGCCAACCATGTCACGGTGGCGGCAATTATCGAGATGGTGCATCTCGCGACGCTGGTTCACGACGATGTCATGGACGAGGCTGAGTTGCGTCGCGGCAAATTAACGGTCGCAGCCAACTGGGGCAACGAAATCGCCGTGCTGTTTGGTGATTGCCTGTTCGCGCACGCGCTGACGCTCGCGGCAGGCTTTCCCACGCCGGAGGTTTGTCGCGCCGTCGCTTCCGCTACCAACACGGTGTGTTCAGGGGAAATCATGCAAACCCGGCACCGCCGCAACTTTGCCCTCTCGCAAAAGGAATACTTCCGTGTTCTGGAAATGAAGACGGCGGAATTGTTTGGATTATCTTGTGACCTGGCCGCCCTGCTGGCCGAGGCCCCACCTCCACACCGCGCCGCCCTGCGCGGCTTCGGCATGGCGTTCGGCACGGCGTACCAGATCTACGACGATTGCGTGGACCTGTTCGGTTCGGAAGCGGAGGCGGGCAAATCCCTCGGAACGGATCTGGCCAAGGGCAAATTGACCTATCCGGTCTTGCTGGCCTGGGAGCGGGCGGATCCGGACGAACGCGCCGAATTGGAAACATTGGTGGAATCCTGGCCGCCCACCGCCTTCGGCTGGATCAAACAGGCGCTGCGCCGGCACGGCACCTTGAAGCCGACGGTGGATTTGATTGAACGTCACCTCGCCCAAGCCCGTCTAAGTCTCAGTCTGCTGCCCGAATCCAACCGGCAGGCTGGCCTGTTGGGAGCGGCGGAGTACCTGGCGCAGCAGACGGCCTTGTTGTCAGAATGATTACGGCATCCTTAACCATGACCGAACCGGCATCGGATCAGGCGGCGAATGTGGCAGAAACGGTCGAGCCATCCGGTTCAGTGGCTGCGCCCGGGGCGGCCGGGGAGACGCAGCTCCTTGAACGCGCCAGGACGGGAGATCTGGCGGCGTACGATGAATTGGTGCGCCGCTATCAGGAGCGAATTTACGCCACACTTTACCACATGACGTCCAATCACGAGGACGCCAATGATTTGACGCAGGAGACGTTCATCAAGGCCTATCGCGCGTTGCAGAGTTTCAAGGGAGGATCGAGTTTCTACACCTGGGTTTATCGAATCGCGATCAACAAGACCATCAATTTTCTAAAGCAGCGCAAGAAACGCCAGGCCATGAGCTTGAATGATCTGGATTTTCATGCTGAAAACGATCCGGACCTGGTGGCGCTGGTGTCCGACAAGACGCCGCGCCGCGCCGTGGCCTTGACCGAACTGCAAAAAAAATTGAACGAGGCCATGCAAAAACTGTCCGAACAGCATCGGATCGTTGTGACCTTGCACGATGTGCAGGGGCTGGCGCATGAGGAGATTGCGGAGTTGTTGCATTGCAACGTGGGAACAGTCCGGTCACGGCTCTTTTACGCGCGACAGCAGTTGCAAGGATACCTCGCGGATTATTTGAAATAGTTGAGGAGATCAAACCGGTGTCAAGACAGGTTTTATGAGCGTGCCGCAAGAACAGGAAGATTTCACGAAGTTGCAACAGTTGCTCAAGCTCAAGCGGTACGAACAACCGCACCCGCGCTATTTCAATGAACTTTCCAATCAGGTGATCGCGCGGTTGCATGCGGAGGCGCGCCGTCCGGCGCTCGACGCCGCGGTCAGCCGCGCGCCCTGGCTGCGCCAGCTCTGGCGGATCATTGAAGGCCGGCCCGCGCTGGCGGGCGTCGTGACGGCGGGCGTTTGTGGACTGGTCTTGTTGGGCGGTTTTTTCATGGCAGGAACGGGAGACCGGCCGGATCTGCGTTTGGACACGGGTGGCGTCGCCGGGTTGGCCCAACATCAGGAGACTGCGCCCATGCTGGCGACCTCTGCTGCTGCTGTGGCCCCGATTTTCGTCACCAGTTCCAATCCGGCAGCCTCGTCCCCGGCTGCGGGCTCTTTGTTCAGCATCCCCCTGGGTCCGGGCCTGCAGCCGCCCCAGCCGGCGAGCTTTCAGGTCAAACCCTGAGCACCGGATCGGGCCGGCATTGGACCGGAGCCGCCGGGAACGGCGGGCAGCCGGTTCAGTCCTCCTTCCGGAAGGCGAGCGGGATATCGCCGGAGAGGATCAGGTGGTTCCCCTCAAATTTGGCGGTGCGCCGTTCGCCGCTGCCTTCCAGGTTGAATTCATAATTCCCGTCCTCCGCCGCCCAGGTACCCTTGAGATCGGTCGTTTGCAACGGCATGCCCGGTTGCGCCAGCCCTTGCGGGAAATTTTTCACCGCCAGCATTTTATCGGGTGCGGCTACGATCATGCACTTTTCGAAGCGTTCCTTCAAGAATTCGCGCATGCGGGTGAGTTCACCGCCGCTGAGATTGGGCTTGGCGCGTCGAAACGCGAGCATGGTGCCGGTGGTGTTGAAGATCCAGCGGCCCAGGAGTTTTTCGCTGTCGTATTTGGCTGACTTGCCGGTCAACAAATACTCCTGCAGGTCGGGCAGATCCGGTTGCAGCGTATCCCAGATTTGGTGCAACAAGTCCGGATTCGAAAAGATCGCCTGGGCGGAAGGCTGGTCGAGCACCGAATTGATGGGGCTGGCCTGCGAACGCAGGTCCGCAAAAGCCTGATCCTTGCCGAGAGCCTGGAATTCCGGCCGCTCGCCCAGGCTCAAGAAACCCGGGTAACGCAGAAAGCGCGCTTCGAGCAGGGGATTTTGAAACATCAATCCGGCCAGGTCCGCCGTGTCATAGTACGAGGTCTTCAATGGATCAATGGACTTGCCCACGCGATCCATGGCGGTGCTTTGCAGATCCCGCGCCAGCACGTTCATGAGGCGCAGCGTCTTTGGGTCATTCTCGGAGGTGGCCAGTTGCACGGTCCAGTAGCCGAAGATGTAAATGATGAACGACAGGAGCACCAGGTAGGCGACGCCGTTCAACACGCCGACGCAGGCGCCTAGACGCTTGTTCAGACGTTCCCACAACGCCAGCCGGAGATCGCCGGCCTTGTATTTGTAATAAACATCCACCTTTTGGTGGACGAAGAATGCCCCGGTTTTAACCAGGGCAGAAACCAAAATGAACCCGAACAGCGGCGGCAGAGCCCACAGCCAGAGGGGGCTGGTTACGCCCAGCAAACCCAGGAGCGGCACAAAAATCTTGCCCGCCAAGGGAGCCAGAAAGAAGGCGAGAATGATGCCGAAAAATGAGATTCCGGTGCGGATTGCCCCCTGATTGTACCCGACCAGGGTGACCGTCGCCAAAACGAGGAGCGCCAACAACCAAATTGTCATGGGGGCAAGTTAGAAACCACCTGTCCGAAAAGCACGCAGAAAATTTCTGACTCCGCCTCGTCCGTGATGATCGCGCGTGAATGGGACGAGCCCGGGAACAGGCTGTGCGTTTGAAGTTGGCGCCGACCGGGCTGGTTTGTTGCGTGGAGGCCAAGGTGACGATTTGCGCCTGGCGGTGGCGTGCGGGAGCGGGCTGCGGAGGAGAGCGGCTGGCGGCATCCGGCCGGCGAGCCAAAGCCCGACCTTCGGCGCTGAAAGGGGACGAGCATCATCAACCCGGGGAAACCCAGCGCCACGGGGGACGGGCTTCACTGAATCTGTCCGTCCACCAATTGCACGACTTTCGGTGCGCGCGCCGCCACATCGGCGTCATGCGTGGCTATGATCAAAGTTGTATTTCTCTCGGTGCGCAACTGGATCAGCAAATCCACGATCTCCTGTCCGGTGTGCGAGTCCAAATTGCCGGTCGGTTCGTCGGCAAGAATGAGTTCCGGTTCGTTCATCAGCGCGCGGGCAATGGCGACACGTTGCTGCTCGCCGCCCGACAGTTCGTAGGGTTTGTGATCCTGCCGCGCTTCCAGGCCGACACGCGCCAGCAGTTCTTCCGCCCGGCGGGCGGCCACGGCGGGGTTCACCCGCGCCAGGCGGGCGGGCACACAGACATTTTCCCGGGCGTCGAGTTCAGGCAGTAAATGGTAGGCTTGAAAGATAAAGCCAATTTTGACATTGCGCAGATGCGCCAGTTCACTCTCCGAGGCCCGCGTGAGATGGGTGCCGGCGCACCAAATCTCGCCGGTATCGGGGGTGTCCAATCCCCCGAGCAAATGCAACAACGTGCTTTTGCCTGCGCCCGACGCCCCGCGTAACGCAATGAATTCGCCGTAGCCCACCTCGAGGGAGACGGCGCGCAAGACTTCCAGCCGCCGCTTGCCCAGCGTGTAGGATTTGCCGATATTTTGCGCGGACAGCAGCAATTCACTCATGGCGCAGCGCCTCCACGGGATTCAACCGGCTCGCATGCCAGGCCGGGAAAATGGCCGCCGCCAGGCAGATCAGCAACGAGCCGCCGCCAATTACCACCAGATCCACAGGCATGATCAGCGCCGGCAACTGGGTGAATCCATAGATTTCAGCAGGGAACAATTCCGCCCCGGTCGCGCGTCGCATGAATTCCAGAAATTCATTGCGGTAGGAAATGGCGAGGATGCCCAGTCCGAAGCCGGCCAAAATCCCCAGGCCGCTCACCACCAGGCTCTGCGCGAGAAAGACGGTCATGATTTGCCGGCGGCTCGCGCCCAGCGCCTTCATCAAGCCAATCTCGCGCGTCTTCATCATGATGAACGTAATCAGGGTGCAGGTGATGCCAAAGGCTGCGACGAGGACGATGAAAAACAGGATGTACAACATCATGTTTTTTTCCACCGCCACCGCCTGCATCATGGGGCTGTCCTGCATCCAGGTGGTCACCCGGTAACCCGGACCGAGTTCGTTTTGCAACTCGCGCGCCACCGTCGCGGCGCGGAAGGGATCGCGCACCGCCACCGTCAGGTTGCTGATTTCATCATTGTCAAACAGTCCAAACAGCATTTGCGCCTGTTCCAGGGACGTGAAGACAAACAGCGAATTGAATTCATAAAGGCCGGCGTCAAAAATGCCGCGGATTTCGTATTCGTCCGGTGGAATTTCCGTGGTTTTGCCGTGCCGCTCCGACTCGCGCATTTTGCGGAGATGCCGTTCGGAAAGGATCAAGACCTTGTCGCCAACCTCGAGTCCGAGATCGTCCGCCAGCCGCTTGCCGACCACCAGGCCGCGTCGCTCGACCTCCCAGCTGCCGGCGATCATGTTGTTGGTCAGCTGACTGACGGTGCCTTCGGCGGAGGGATCGATTCCGCGCACGAATGGCGCCCGCAGGAGCGCCTGTCCGCCCACCGGTTGTGTTTCCAGCAGTACCTGGCCGAAAACATTGGGGGCCACCCCCACGACTTCGGGATGGCGCTGCACCAGTTTTTCCACTGCATCATAGTTGCTCAACGTGCCTTCCCCTCCGGGCTGCCCGGCCGCCAGCTGTGCGATTTTAAGGTGCGAGGTGAAACCCAGCACCTTCGCGCGCAATTCGGCGTCGAATCCGCTCATGACGCTGATGACAATGATCAACACCGTCACGCCGAGCATGACTCCCAGAACGGAAATCAAGGTGATGATGGAGACGAACGACCGTTTGGGCCGCAAATAGCGCAGCGCCAGGAGCAGTTCAAACGGCAGTTTCGACATGTCGCGAGAGCCTATGCAGAGCGTGGTTTGCTGTCAACGCGGGTCCGACCGGACCAGTGATGCACCGGCGGGACAGCAACGGTGTGTGGCGGCACACCGGATCCGCGGAGTCTGGCCACTGCTTTCACCGCAGCCGGGCGGAGGGAGCACGCACCTCCCGCCCGCGGCCGGCCGGGAACGCAAGAAGATCTTGCGGCTTGCAGTGAATCGCGTCACGGCCCGGGAGCGGCACGATCGTCTTGAACCCGGAGCCACATCCGGCTTTCGCCTGGATTGCGCCGCGCCGGAGGTCCGGAATCCGGATCGTCCTCCGGTTTGCCCCCTCCAGGGGCGGCGTGCGAAATCCGTCGCTTTCCGCAGGCGAATGAGTACGCTGACGGGAATCGTTCCGTGGCATGGACTGGCTCGCATCGCTCGCAAAATTCTGGCACTGGCTCGTTGCGCTATTGACCGTAACTCTTGACCTGTTGGCGTCGGGGCACGCCCTGCTGTACAAGCGCGACTCACGGGCCGCGACGGCCTGGGTGGGCTTCATCTGGTTCGTGCCGCTCATCGGTTCAGTGGCCTATTTCCTTTTTGGCGTCAATCGCATCAAGCGGCGCGCGGTGTTCTTGCGGGGCGAGCAGGAGCGATTCGCCAATCGTACCGGTAGCGCCGGGCTGCCGTCGCCGCAGCTGGCGGCGCGGTTGCGGCCCGAGCACCAGCCGCTGGCGGCTCTGGCCGAAACCATGGCCGGCATTTTGCCGCGGCCGCTGCTGCCCGGAAATCGGGTGGAATTGCTGGTCAACGGGGATGCGGCCTATCCCGCCATGCTGGAGGCGATTGCCGGCGCGCAGCGCAGCATCACACTGGCCACCTACATTTTTGACCGTGATGAGGCCGGCCTGGCCTTCGTCCGGGCGCTGGGGGCGGCCGTGCGCCGCGGTGTGCAGGTGCGCGTCCTGATCGATGCCACCGGAATCCGCTATTCCTGGCCGTCGATTCTGGGTGCGCTGCAACGGGAGAAAGTTCCTTGCGCCCGTTTTCTGCGGACTTTCCCGCTGCGCCGTCTGTTGGAAATGAATTTGCGCAACCACCGCAAGCTGCTCGTCGTGGACGGCAAGTTCGGGTTTACCGGGGGCATGAACATCCGTGTGGGACATTGGTTGAGCCGGCAACCGAAGTCTCCCGTGCGCGACCTGCACTTTCAACTGACCGGCCCGGTCGTGTCGCATTTGCAGGAGGCGTTTGCTGAGGACTGGTGTTTTACTACCGGAGAAGTGCTGGAGGGGGAGCGGTGGTTCCCGGAACTGGCCAGCGCCGGGACGGTTGTTGCCCGCGGCATCACCGATGGTCCGGATGAAGACTTCGACAAGTTACGGTGGACCATTCTGGCGGCGTTGTCGGCGGCCCAGAAATCAGTGCGCATCGCCACGCCGTATTTTTTGCCCGAACCCACCCTTGTGGCGGCCCTCAATCTGGCGGCGTTGCGCGGCGTGCAGGTGGATATTTTGCTGCCCAGCAAGGTCAATCTGCCCTTTGTCCAATGGGCCTCCACCGCAATGTGGTGGCAGGTGCTGGAGCACGGCTGCCGCATCTGGCTGTCGCCCCCGCCCTTTGACCACTCAAAAGTCTTTCTGGTGGATGAAGCCTGGTCGCTCATCGGGTCGACCAACTGGGATCCGCGGAGTCTGCGCCTGAACTTTGAGTTCAATGTGGAGTGCTATGATGTGCCGCTCGCGCGGGAACTGGCGGGCTGGTTTGACGCCCAATTGCGCGCCAGCCGTCAGACGTGCCTGGCTGAAGTGGATGCGCGTTCCGTAATCGTCCGCTTGCGCGACGGCGCCGCCCGGTTGCTGAGTCCCTATTTGTAAAGCGCAACGGCGCGGAAGCTCAGCCGTCAGGAACGCAGGCACGTATCCCGGGCCGTCCTGTGGAACTTTTTTGCCGTCTGGACCGATTGCGCTTGCATTGTCTCCTGCAGTGGCAGTACAAGCCCGGCCGCCGGCGGCGCCGCCGGGGCTGCCTCCAGGCGGGGGGCGTTGTTCACGACGGGGAGTTTGCATCATCACCGTGTCAAAATTCGGATCGCTTACGAAGTATTGGTTGATTCCGGTCCTCTGGGCCGGAATGATTTATTTTGCATCAAGCGACAAGAGGTCGGCGCAACGCTCCTCCCGTTTGATTGCCCCGGTGGTGCGGTGGCTGATCCCCGACATCTCGGATGCCGCCCTGTGGCGGGTTGTATTCATGGCCCGCAAGGGCGCGCACGTCACGGAATACGCCATTTTTGCCGTGCTGCTCTGGTGGGCCTTGCGTCACTCTTCGCGTTCGGAAAAAACCCGTGGCTGGAATGGAAAGCGCGCCGGCCTGGCCTGGGTTTTGGCGACGTTGTTTGCCCTGTCCGATGAATGGCATCAGAAGTTTGTGCCGACCCGGCAAGGGTCGCCCTGGGACGTGTTGATTGACGCGGCGGGTGCTGCGGCGGGGTTGTTGGTCGTCTGGGTCTTGGGCCGCTGGCGGAAGCAATGGTGAAGATCACCGGCCCAGCCCGCCCGACGGACTGAAACATGTTGAACTTGACGAATCCAGATCACCCGGCATTTTTGAAGGCCCCACGCCCGGGCGTGCGGACGCCAGCTTAGCTCAGTGGTAGAGCAACGGTTTTGTAAACCGTCGGTCGTCGGTTCAATCCCGACAGCTGGCTCCACCTTCTGCGGAGCTCAAGGATCAACCCACTTGCCGTGTTCGCGGATCAGATCCACCAGCCGCTCCACCGCCTCGGCTTCGGGAATGTTGAATTTGATCGCTTTTTTGCCGACGTAGAGGTTGATCTTTCCGGGGGCGCCGCCAACGTAACCGAAGTCCGCGTCCGCCATTTCGCCCGGGCCATTTACAATACAGCCCATGATCGCGATTTTCACGCCCTTGAGATGGTTGGTGCGGGCCTTGATCCGGGCGGTCACCGCCTGCAGGTTGAACAATGTCCGGCCGCAACTGGGACACGCGACGTAATCGGTCTTGAAGGAACGGCAGCCGGCCGCCTGCAGGATGTTGAACGCCAGCTTCAGTGACTTGTCCGCGTCCGCTTCTCCACGCACCAGAATGGCATCGCCAATGCCGTCGGCCAGCAAGGCTCCCAGCACCACCGAGGCGCGCAACCGCGCAATTTTTGATTCCAGCGGGTTGGCTTCGATCTTGAGTGTGTCTTTTAGCAGGATGGGGTTGGAACGCCCCAGCTGTTTGAGCCGGGCGGCCAGCAGACGGAATGCGGCGATCGCCGGCAGATTCGTTCCGTCTTTGACCGTGACGAGCCGGTCATCCTGGTCCAGGGCAATTTCACCGGTCGGATCCAGTTCGAGCAGGGGCAACTCTTCATAGATCGCCTCCGGTTTCACATCGGCGCGCGGGGAAATTTTGGGCGCGACCCGGTTGAAGACCTCCCGGGTGACCACCACGCGAATCAGTTGGGTGCCGCCGCATTTCACGCGGTCCGACAACGCCATTTCCCGGGCGGCGCGGCGCTGGAAGTGGTAGGGGTCATACGCCGGCGGGAGATCGCAGGCGCTCCGTTCCGGACGGGTGAGCACGGGGATTTGCGCCAGCAAATCCCGGCAAACCTCGATTTCGTGCGGGGAATCTTCAGTCAGCGAAACGCGAATGGTGTCTCCCAGACCATCAGCGAGCAGCGAGCCGATGCCGATCGCGCTCTTGATCCGCCCATCTTCGCCTTCGCCCGCCTCGGTGACGCCGAGGTGCAACGGATAGTTCCAATCGGCGCCCTCGCGTTCAAGTCGCGCCACGAGCAGGCGGTAACACTCGATCATCACCTTGGGATTGCTCGACTTCATTGAGAATTTGAAGTTGTGGAAGTCGTGCTTGCGACAAATCCGCGCGAACTCCAGCGCGCTTTCGATCATGCCCAGGGGCGTGTCGCCATAGCGGTTCATGATCCGATCGGACAACGAACCGTGGTTGGTGCCGATCCGCAAGGCGCGCCGCCATTGTTTGCACGCCAGGACGAGTGGCGTGAACTTTTCCTCAATGCGTTCCAATTCCTCCAGGTATTGCGCGTCGGTGTATTCCTTGATCGCAAACTTTTTGGAATCGGCGTAATTGCCTGGATTGACCCGGATGACCTCCACCCACTTGATGGCTTCCATGGCGGCTTCGGGCTTGAAATGAATATCCGCCACGATCGGCACGCGGCAGTCGCGGCGGCGCAGTTCGGCCACGATGTGTTCCAGATTGGCCGCATCCTTCACCGTGGGAGCGGTGATGCGCACAATCTGGCAGCCCACCGCAACCAGTTCGAGGGTCTGCTGGACGCATTGGGCCGTGTCCATGGTGTCGCAGGTGAGCATGGATTGCATCACCACCGGATGCTGGCCGCCAACGATGACCCCGCCGTTCGCGGGATCGCCAATCACCACTTCCCGGGTCAGCCGCCGCCGGTAGGAGTAGGGGGACTCACAGTAACGCATAAAAACTCAATGGGGCGGCGCAAACACGACCGGCTGCGCGGGTCCCCGTCCGCCGCCGCTGCGGATCCAGTCCCCAATGTCGTAAAAGGCGATCCAGAGCATGAAGGTGATCAGCAGCACCGCAAAGGTGCTTTGAATGACGTTCAACAGCTTGGGACTGGGCGCCTTGCGCCGGACCAGTTCAATTACGGACAGCAGAATGTGGCCGCCGTCCAGCACCGGCAGCGGCAGCAAATTGAGCAGGGCAAGGTTGACATTGAGCAGCACGCTGAACCAGAGCACCCAACGCCAGCCGTCCTCGCTTTGCAGGAAGATCGTGTAGGCCCGGATGATCATGACCGCGCCGCCCAGCTGTTGCGGACCGATCTCGGTGTGTTTGGAAATGATGGCGCCGACGGTGGAAAAAATCTGGTTCGCGCTGACGGTGATTTGCTCCCAGGGACTGGGGTACGTTAACTGGTGTTCGTTCTTTTGCAGCCAGGCGATGCCGAACATCGGCGGGGCATTGGTGGGGGAAATCGGCCGCTCGGCCAGCAGCGAGCTGGTAAAGGTGTCGTCACCGCGTCTGACGGTGAGGGTGATGGGCTGGGCGTTCCGGTTGGTCATGGATTCCTTGGCCTGTTCCACGGCGGAAATGCTGTAAATTTTTTCTCCGTTGACCGCGACGATTTCGTCGCCCGGCTTCAAACCGGCGCGCGCCGCCGGACTGTTGGACAGCACCGAGCCAATCAATGCGTCGGTGCAGCTTTCGATGGAGATTTGCCGCAGCGCCTTGCGCTCGTACCATTTCGTCTTCCGTTTGGTGGGGACAACCGCCACGGTGTTGGTTTCCTGGTGGCGGACGTAAGTCAACGCGATGTTCGTGCCGCCGCTGGTGATGATCCTCCAAATGACGCTGTCTTCCGTCTGTGCGCCGAAGCTGTTCACTGGATGTCCGTCCACTGCGACAATCAGATCTCCAGGCCGCAAGCCGGCCTTGGCCGCAGGCCCGCCCGGAATCACCCAGCCAATCCGGGGCTCCTGGTCCACCCGGTTGGTGGGTTTGCCCACCTGCCAGACCACCAGCGCAAACGCCACGGCCAGCAGAAAACTGAACAACGGTCCGGCAAAGGCCACGAGAATTTTGTCCAGCGGCGAAACATTGGGCAGCGACTCTCCCGCCGCATCCGTTTTGCCTTCAATGACTTCCATGGTCGCCATTTGCGGCAGCGAAACGTAACCGCCGGCGGGAATCCAGCCGAGTGCGTATTCCACGCCGTTGATTTTTTTGCTCCAGATGGGTTTGCCAAACCAGATGGCGAACCGCTCGACCTTCAGTCCGCGCCAGCGCGCGGCCAGAAAGTGGCCCAGCTCATGGACGAAGATGAGCAGGTTCAACGCAAGCAACGCCTCGAATACGACCAGAACGATTTTCAGTATGGACATGCCAAATAAGTTTGCCCCCATGGAGCAGGGGAAGTATAGCGGCGATTGTGCGTGCTGCAATGCCGGACGTGCAGGCCGGCCAGTTCGGCGGGAGGTGAATTCACCCTGCGCCCCGTCCGGTCAGGTCGGACGGGCAGCCCGCCGCGCCCAGGCATCCGCCGCCAAAATTTCTTCCAGCCGGGGATTGTGAACCGTCGCATGGGCATCCATGACACGCTGTACGGTGGCGGTGATTCCGGGAAAATCAATCTGCCGGTTCACGAAGGCGTCCACGGCCACTTCATTGGCGGCATTGAACACCGCCGGGAGGGTGCCGCCTTGCTCGCCCGCCCGGCGCGCCAGGTTCAGCGCCGGAAACCGCTCCGTGTCGGGCGCTTGAAATTCCAGCCGCCCCACGCCCGGGAAATGGGTTTGCACCCGCGTGTTGGCCACCCGCTCCGGATAGGTCAGCGCATATTGAATCGGCAGACACATGTCGGGAGTGGAGAGCTGCGCCAGCCAGGCGCCATCCACGAACTCCACCATCGAATGTACGATGCTTTGCGGATGCACCAGCACATCCACCCGCGCCATTTCAATGTCAAAGAGCCACCGCGCCTCAATCATCTCCAGGCCCTTGTTGAACAGGGTGGCGGAATCAATGGTGATTTTTTTGCCCATCACCCAGGAGGGATGGCGCAGGGCATCTTCGACGGTGATGTCTGGAAATTTTTCCCGCGGCCAGACGGTTGCATCGCGGAAAGGACCACCGCTCGCCGTCAACCACAGCTTGCGCACTGAGCCGGGAGGTTTGCCATCGAGGCACTGGAAGATGGCGGAATGTTCGCTGTCCACCGCCAGCACGCGGACCCCGTGTTTGCGCGCTTCGCGCATCACGATTTCGCCGGCCATGACCAGGATTTCCTTTGAGGCGACGGCAATGTCCTTGCCGGCGCGGATTGCCGCCAGGGCGGGGGCCAGTCCGGCCGTGCCGACAATGGCGATCAGGACGATGTCGGCTTCGGGATGCGTGGCCAGTTGGATCAACCCCTCATCACCTGCATAAATCTGGCACGGCACGTTCAGGGCGGCCCGCAGGACCGGCGTCTTGGCGGGATCCATGATTCCCACCGCCAGAGGCCGGTGGCGCTGCGCTTGTTCCACCAAGCGCGCTACGTTTTGGCCGGCTGCCAGGCCGAGAAGGCGTATGTGTCCCGGCAAATCCTCGGCCACCTTGAGCGTACTTGTGCCAATCGAACCCGTGCAGCCCAAAACGACGACATTTTTCATGCGCGCATTGGCAGGGTCGCGGCATGGCGGAGTGGCGGGAGCCGTTCCGACAGTCCGGGGTGGGCAAATTGTGTTTTCATCAGCAGTCAACGGGAAACGGAAATCGGGGAATGCCGCGCGCTTTGCGCTGCCGCCCGTCCGATTTCATGGCGAGAACCATGGTCCGCCCAGTCCCAGCACGTACCGCGTATAGAGATACATGAGGGGGGCATTGAACAGCAAACTGTCCAGCAAATCAAGAATTCCACCGATGCCCGGAAAGAAACGCCCCGAATCCTTGACCCCCGCCTCGCGTTTGAAGATGGACTCGATCAAATCCCCGAGCACCGCGGTCGTACCGAGGATGCCCCCCAGGATGACCGCGTGCAGCAACGTCATCCTCGGCAGGTTGTCCTGGAGGAAATGCACGTAAACCAGGCTCGCTCCGGTGGCCACGACCAGCGCTCCGACAAATCCCTCCCAGGTTTTGGCCGGACTGATCCGGGGAATCATCTTGTGCCGGCCGAGCAGCGATCCGATGGCGTAGGCGCCGGTGTCGCTGAATTTCGTCACCAGAATAAAATAGAGCAGGAAATACTTTCCGTTGCCGTTCAGCCCCGGAAAAAAATTGATCTTTTGAAAGAAATTCAGCAGCCACGGCACATAGAGCAGGCCAAACAGGGTGGTGGCGATGGCCAGCAGACCCGCCGGGTTCGCCCGGGCGTACAGCTGGCGGACGCAAAGTCCCAGAACGAATATCGCGAGCCAGGCCAGTTCGAAATCATTGGTGCTTCCGGGGTGGGTCGCCGGGCCGAATTGTCCGGTGCTTTGCAGCGCAACCGCCAGCGTCAGTGTGATGCCGGCAATCAGCCCCGTCACTTTGAAACAAGCCAGCCCCCGTTTTTCAATCAGGTGATAAAATTCAAGCAGCCCCACCGCGGCCAGCACGCTGATCAGACCGGCAAACACGAGGGTGGACACCTGGTTGTTCCCTGAAAACATCGCGATCAACACGGCGGCCCACAAGAGCGTGGTGCTGGTGAGACGGCGAACGAAAACTCTCGCCTTTGACGCGGGGTGCGGGGCATTGACCTCGGCGGACATGGAGGGAGACGCTACCAAGTCGCCCGCGGGTTTTCAACGCAAACCGGCGCGGATCCGGATGCGGCGGCGTGGGCTGGACCGCATCTCTCGCCAACCACACCCTGCCGGCGGCGGGCGGCCCCGTTCCGGCTCGTTTCGGGTCAGGAGAATGGGCGAGTTCTGCTGCGAGCAGGCGGTTGCTCCCGCTGCCTGTCAGACGATCCGCCTTCGGGCGGTTCGTGGGTCCCCAGGGATCTGGCCTGCAGCGGCTTCCGCTGGTCCGCCCGGCCCGCGCCGTTCCGGCTGCGGGTTCTGCTAATCATTTGACCGGCTGGCCTCGTTCTTCTACCGTAACGTTTCGCCGTTTTCGGCAAATATGATAGGCGCTATTTTTAAGAAGATCGTTGGCTCAAAAAACGACCGCGAAGTGAAGAAGTTGCGACCCATGGTCGCCAAGATCAATGAGATTGAAGCGGGTTTGCAATCGCTTTCCGACGACGATCTGCGCGCCAAAACCGCCGCCTGGAAGGCCGAGCTTTCCGCCATTGAAGAAGACGAGAAACTCGCCGCCCGCCTGAACGAAATCATGCCGGAGGTCTTTGCAGTGGTGAAAAACACCTGCCGCCGCCTGTACGGCCAGGAGATCGTCGTGCGCGGGCACCCCATCAAATGGGAGATGATCCCGTTTGACGTGCAGTTGATCGGCGGCATGGCGTTGCATGGCGGCAAGATTGCGGAAATGGCGACGGGCGAAGGCAAGACGCTCGTGGCCACCGCCCCGGTGTTGTTGAATGCGTTGACCGGCCGCGGGGTGCATGTGGTGACGGTGAACGACTATTTGGCGGCGCGCGACTCGGAATGGATGGGGGCCATTTACAAGTTTCTGGGACTGACGGTGGGATGCATTTTGCACGATCAACCGCCCCACGTCCGGCGCGAGCAATATAATTGCGACATCACCTACGGCACCAATGCCGAGTTCGGCTTTGACTACCTGCGGGACAACGGCATGGCCACACGCAAGGAGGAGCAGGTCCAACGCGGCCATTATTACGCGATTGTGGACGAGGTGGATTCGATCCTGATTGATGAAGCGCGCACGCCGCTCATCATCAGCGGACCGGCGGTGCGCACCTTTGACGAGCAATACGCGCAATGGAAGCCGTTGGTGGAATCGGTGGTCCGCGCCCAGGAGCGCTTGTGCGCCCGGTTTTTGGCAGAGGCGGAAGACTTGCTGAAGAAACTCAACCCGGCGAACGGTGAAAATCCGCAAAACCCGGAGGCGCTGCGCCGCGAAATCGGTTTGCTGTTGTTCCGCGTGAAAACCGGGCAGCCAAAATCCGAGGTGTTGTTGAAATTGTTGGAGGAACCCGACCGGCTCAAAATGATGAACGACGCGGAGCTTTCGCTGCATCTGGACCAGAAGAAGGTCGAGCTGTATGCGGAGAAGGAGCAGTTGTTTTTCGCCATTGACGAGAAGAGCCACGAAGCCGATTTGACGGAAAAAGGCCGCAACCTGATGTCGCCGCAGGACCCGGATGCGTTTGTCCTGCCGGACCTGGGAGTGGCCATCCACGAGATTGATTCGGCCCCGGACCTCGAGCCCCGGCAGCGCCTCGAAGCCAAGGCCAGGCTGCAAAGCGATTTTGAGACCAAGGCGCAGAAAATCCATTCCATCTCCCAACTGCTGAAGGCGTATTCCCTCTATGCGAAGGATGTGGAGTACGTGGTGCAGGAAAACAAGGTGATCATCGTGGATCAAAACACGGGACGTCTGATGCCGGGGCGGCGTTGGAGCGACGGTTTGCATCAAGCCGTCGAAGCCAAGGAGGGGGTTGAGATCGAACGCGAGACCCAGACCCTGGCGACCATTACGATCCAAAACTATTTTCGTTTGTACCACAAGCTGGCAGGCATGACCGGCACCGCGGAAACCGAGGCCGGGGAGTTTCTGGACATTTACAAACTCGGCGTGCTGGTGATTCCCACGAACAAACCGTGTTTGCGCAAGGACGCCAACGACTCGGTGTACAAGACCAAACGGGAAAAATACCAGGCGGTCATTGCGGAGATCAAACGCGTCCACGGCGAGGGACGGCCCATCCTGGTGGGCACCATTTCCGTCGAGGTCAGCGAACTGCTTTCCAAGCTGCTGAACCGGGAAAAATTGATTCACTCGGTGTTGAACGCCAAACACCACCAGCAGGAGGCGGAAATCGTGGCCCGCGCGGGGCAGCGCGGGGCCATCACCATTGCGACGAACATGGCCGGCCGCGGCACGGACATCAAACTTGGTCCCGGCGTGGCGGAGCTGGGCGGATTGCACGTGTTGGCGACCGAACGCCATGAAGCACGCCGGATTGACCGGCAGTTGCGGGGCCGTTGTTCGCGCCAGGGCGATCCGGGCTCGTCCCACTTCTTTGTCTCGCTGGAAGATGATCTGATGCGCCTGTTCGGCGCCGGCAACATCGTCAAATACATGGAAAAGCTTGGCCTGGAAGAGGGCCAGGAACTGGAACACCCGCTGCTCAATCGCTCGATCGGGCAGGCGCAAAAGCGGGTGGAACAGCACAACTTCCAGATTCGCAAGCGCACGTTGGAATATGACGACGTGATGAACAAACAGCGCGAAGTGATCTACGGCTTCCGCAACGAAATCATTCACGCCGCCGACGTGCGGGACCGGTTGATGGACATCATGGAGGAGGTCGCCATCACCAAGGTGGAGCAGTTCACCAAGGGTGATTATGACGCCGAGGAATGGCATTTGCGCGGCTTGGCGGACTGGGTGAACGCCAACTTTCCCCTGGGCGTGCCCGAGGAGGAGCTGCGGAAGGCCGCCCAGGCGGGCACGGAAGACCCGGTGGCGGGCTCGCTCTACGATGGGCTGAGCGCCGCGCAATTCGCGGTCTGCACTTTCATCACGGACAGCATCCGGAAGGCCTACGAACTCAAGATCAGTTTCGAGGAGCCGGACAAGCTGGTGGCGGTGGAGCGCTACACGATCCTCAGCGCCATTGACCGGCTCTGGCAGGAGCATCTGTACGACATGGACAGCCTGCGCTACAGCATCGGCCTGCGCGCCCACGGCCAGCTGGATCCGCTGATCGAATATAAAGCGGAAGGCTACAAGATTTTCGATGAACTGATGGTGAACATCAAAACGGAGATTTGTCATAACATCTTCCGCAGCGCCTCCTCCCTGGCCGCCTTTGAAAACTTTCTGCGCAACGTGCCGCAACGCACCCTGCATCAAACCACCAGTTCGTTCGGCGGCGGCGACAATGCCGCGGCCGAGGCCAAAGCCAGCGACGTGGTCAGCGAGGCGGCCGCGGCGGTGGAAAAGGCCAAGCCGGTGCGTTCCGGTCCGAAGGTGGGCCGCAACGACCCGTGCCCCTGCGGTAGCGGCAAGAAATACAAGCAGTGTTGTGGCCGATAAGCGGCGTCCGTACGGAGATCCGGATGCGCTGCTGCACCAGGGCGGGTGCGGCCCGACTCCTGCCGCTCCGCCCATCAACGATCCGCAGAGGGGGGCAAATCGGTCAGCGCCAGTTCCCGGATCTGCGCGGCCTGCGCCTCCCAACGGGTCGCCAGTTCCTTCACCTTCTCGGGGTGCCGTCCAGCCAGGTTGTGCGATTCGCCCCGATCGGTGGCCAGGTCGTACAGCTCCCAAGGCCCCTTGGTTGCGACCAGCTTCCAATCGCCGACACGGATGGCCCGATTGTCTTCATGCCACCACCAGAGGCTGTCATGCGTGACGCTGCCGTCTGTGGTGAAAACCTGCACCAGACTTCTGCCCGGGGCCGCAGGCACGGGCAGATTCCGGATCGTCTTCGGTTTTTCCACGCGCGCGACTTCCAGCACCGTTGGCACCACGTCAACGAAATGGGCGACATTCGTGCGCAATGCGCCGCGCGCGCTGAAACCCGCGGGCCAATGCGCGATCAACGGCGTGGCGATGCCGCCTTCATGCACCCAGGTTTTGTGCAGCCGGAACGGCGTGTTGCAGGCGCTGGACCAGCCCGGTCCCAGGCAGAGAAAGGTGCCGGGCGAACCGGCGGGCGCCGCGGGATCGTGGCCGTCGCCGCGCACCATGATTTCCGCGCTGGCGCCATTGTCTGACGCAAACAGGATCAGCGTATTCTCATAAGCGCCCATGGCCTTGAGCTGCTGGACGACGCGTCCAATCTCCTGATCCATGCGATCCACCATCGCGGCATGCACGGCCATCTTGGCGGCTTGAAATTGCTGCTGGGCCGGGGTGAGTTCGGGCCAGGGAAAGGGGCGGTTGATCTCTCCATCCCCCAGCTGCCGCAGGGCATCGGGAAAGTAATACGGCGGGCCGACGTCGCGTTGCATTGGCGGCAGCGAATGGTGCGCCAGTCACAGTGCGATCATCCGTTCATACCGCTGCTGTGCCATCGCGTTCCAACCGGGTTCATACGCGTGCGCGTATTTGGCAATATCCGCCTCGGGCGCCTGCAACGGAAAATGCGGAGTGATGAAACAGAGATATTCGAAAAAGGGCTGCTCCGGGTAGTGGGTCGCATGCTCCTGCAGACATTTGATGGCGTGATCCGCAAAGGCGGTGGCGGAATAGTAGTGGTCCGATGGCGGTACCGGCTGGCCGTCTTTGAGGTCATTGCCGGGGCGGAAGTTGTTGTTCTCGTTGCGAACCTCGTAGCTGTGATGGAAGCCGTTGCGCAGCGGATTACCGTCAATGTGCCACTTGCCGGAATGGTAGCAGCGGTAACCGGCCGCCTGCAGCAATTCGCTGAGCAATGGCGCCCAGCCCGGGCGTTTGCCGTTGCTTCCGCTGGGAATGCCGGGCAGGGCATCCCGCCGAATGGCTTGCGCGTAATAACCAGTCATCAGGCAGCCGCGCGAGGACCAGCACCGCGCGGTGTTATAAAACTGGGTGAAACGCAGCCCTCCGGCGGCCAGGCGATCCAGGTTCGGCGTGGCAATTTCGCTGCCATAGCAGCCCAGGTCGGAAAACCCCATGTCGTCTGCCAGAATGAGCAGAATATTGGGGCGCGCCGCGCCGCAGGCGTTCCCCGCGAGCAGCACTACCATTCCGAGGAGCCCGAGCACAGCATGACGCAGCGACATGGAGACCGAACGTAGGCCAGGGAGGTTGATCCGGTCAAGCGCGCGGACGCGGACGTTTTTCGCCGGTACCCTGCTCTGGCCGCGCCCCCGACGCCGGTGCGGCGGCAGGGTTCAAATTCAGAAAATTACGGAAAATCAGGTGGCCGTTTTCGGTCAGGATGCTTTCGGGATGGAATTGCACACCCCAGATCGGAAAGGTCTTGTGGCGCACCCCCATGATTTCGCCGGTCTCAGTCTCGGCCGTGACCTCCAAACAGTCGGGCAGAGAGGCGCGCTCGATGATCAGGGAGTGATAGCGCGTGGCCGGAAACGGATTCGGCAGCCCGGCGAATAAATCCCTGCCGTCGTGTCGGATGAGGGAGGTTTTGCCGTGCATCATCCGGCTGTGGACCACGACCCGGGCGCCGAAGACATGTCCGATGCATTGATGTCCCAGGCAAACGCCCAGTGTGGGGGTCACCGGCCCCAGCTCGCGGATGAGCGCATTGGAAATTCCGGCCTCCTGCGGGGTGCACGGGCCGGGGGAAATCAACAAGCGTTCCGGCGGCTGCTGCCGCACCTGGGCCACCGTGATCTGATCGTTGCGAACGATTTGCAGGTCCACCTCCAGCACGCCGAGGGATTGCACGATGTTGTAGGTGAACGAATCGTAGTTATCAACAATCAGCAGCATATTTCATTCGGAGGACAATGTAGCGCCCAAACGGTTGGTCAAAAGAATTTTCTCCCCGGATTTCCAGGGTTGTTCCCGCCGGTCAATGGTCAGCGTTCGCGGCAACACTTGAATTTCATGCCCAAAGGCCTCCACGACGACCGTGCCCGGCAGAAACAAGGTATCCAGAAACACGCACCGGCCGAAGGGCAGATCGAACGGGGGGGGCTGGCCCAATTGAAAGCGCACGGTTTGCGGCAGATGAGAGGGGAGGGGCGCCTGAAGAAAAATCAGGGTCACGTTGCTGAGGCCCAGCGCGGGCTGGATGATCTCCAGAACCGGAGTCTGGTTGGTGGCGCGAAACACAAACTCCCAGGGCCCCTTTTTGTAGCGGTTGTGCTCGATCCAGGTGAAGCCGGCAAAGTAGAGCAACGCGCTGGCCAGGCCGACCCAGAACAGCATTTTGACGAATGAAGCCGGGCGGGCCATGGGGTTAATAATGGTTGCTGATTACCACCGGCCGGGGTTTGCAGAATGGCTGGTGGAGCCTAGGGGGCTCGAACCCCTGACCTTCTCATTGCGAACGAGACGCTCTACCAACTGAGCTAAGACCCCAGCCATGCTTCCGACGGCATAGTGTTGGCAGAATCTCCGTCGCAGCGCAACTCCAGACTCGATTGATCCGACGGCGGTCAGGAATCCGGGAACGGAACCAGGCACGGAAAGATTGCCAAAGGCCATCCACCACGGCATGCTCGACCGCGAATGAACCGGAAGCCCGGCCGCGAGGCGAGGATTTGCCTGGCGCCGCTCCGCCAACGCACAGACAACGAAGCCAGACATCATGCCCGCAGCATTTCCCGAAATTCCCAAAATCCAATTTGAAGGTCCCAAGTCCAAGAACCCGCTTGCGTTCAAACACTACAACGCGGAGGAAGTCGTCGCCGGCAGGACCCTGCGCGACCACCTGCGCTTCGCCGTGGTGTATTGGCATACCTTCCGCGGCACGGGGAGCGATCCGTTTGGCGCCGGCACCATGCAACGCCCCTGGGATGACGGCTCCAATTCCGTTGCCAACGCGGAAAACCGGGCGCGCGCCGCCTTCGAATTTTTTGAGAAATTAGGCGCACCGTTCTATTGTTTTCACGATCGGGACATCGCGCCGGAAGGCGACACCCTGCGCGCGACCAACCGGAATCTGGACGCGGTGGTCCGGGTGCTGAAAGCGGAGCAGCAGCGGACGAAGGTCAAACTGCTGTGGGGCACGGCCAACCTGTTTTCCAATCCCCGCTTCATGCACGGGGCCGGGACGAGCTGCAACGCGGATGCCTTTGCCTACGCGGCGGCGCAGATCAAGAAGGCGATGGAGATCACCCATGAATTGAAGGGCAGCGGTTATACGTTCTGGGGCGGCCGGGAAGGCTACATGACGTTGCTCAACACGGATCTGAAACGGGAACAGGATCATCTGGCGCGGTTGCTGCATCTGGCGGTGGATTACAAAAAGCGGCTGGGTTTCAAGGGCCAGTTCTACATTGAACCCAAGCCCAAGGAGCCAACCAAGCATCAATACGATTCCGATGCCGCCGCGTGCTTGAATTTTCTGCGCGCCTACGATTTGCTGCCGCATTTCAAGCTCAACCTGGAAACCAACCACGCCACCCTGGCCGGGCACACCATGCAGCATGAATTGGAAGTGGCCGGCGCCGCCGGCGCACTGGGCTCCATTGATGCCAACACCGGCGACGAGCTGCTCGGCTGGGACACGGATCAATTCCCGACCAGCATTTACCTCACCACCTACACGATGTTGAGTGTGTTGAAGTACGGCGGCTTCAAAACCGGGGGCGTCAACTTTGACGCCAAGGTGCGGCGCGAGAGTTTTGAACCCGTGGACCTGTTCCACGCGCACATCGGCGGCATGGACGCCTTTGCGCGCGGTTTGAAAATTGCCGTGGCCATTCGTCAGGATGGACGTCTGGAAAAATTCGTGCGGCAGCGGTATGCCTCATGGGATTCGGGCATCGGCGCAAAAATCGAAAAAGGCCGGGCCGGTTTCCAGGAGCTCGAAGCCTACATGCTGGAGAAAGGGGACATCACCCCGAACGCCAGCGGCCGGCAGGAATATCTCGAGAACCTGATCAACGAGTTTATCTGAACGCCACGCTCCCCCGCCCGGCGAAGCGGAGGCCCGCCACCCGGCCCCCCTGCTGCGGCGGAAAAATTGACGGGAGGGGATTCGCTTCCGCCCCCGTTTGGGGCGGCCGGGACTGAAGCGGGATATTCCTTATCGCGTGGTATAGCCGCCGTTGGCGAAGATGGTCTGGCCGGTGATCCACCAGCCTTCCGTGGCCAGAAACTTCACGATCGGCGCGATGTCTTCGATCTTGGTCAAATCGCCATTGAGCGATTGGGACTTGTGGTAGGCCACCCGCTCGGGAGTTTCCTGCCCGTAGAAAAAGGGCGTGTCCATCGGGCCGGGGCCGACCGCCGTGACCGAGATGCCGCGTCTGGCGAATTCCTTTGCCGCGGCGCGCGTGAAATGTTCCACCGGTGCCTTGCCGCCGGCATAGGTCGAGTAGCCATCCGTGAACGCCGCCAGCAGCGAGGTGACGATGGTGATGATTTTGCCGCCGTCGTTTAGCTGCAGCCCGGCCTCCTTGATGAAGAAATAGGCGGCCTTGGCGTTGATGGCCATCATGGTGTCGTATTCCGCTTCGGTGGTTTCGATGATGGGCTTGCGCAACACTTTCCCCACGGTGTTCACGGCAATATCAATGCCGCCGAACTTTTGTTTCACGGCATTGAAAACCGCGGCCACTTCGGTCGGCTTGGTGAAGTCCGCCTGCACGGCGAAGGCCTCTCCGCCGCCCGCTTTGATCTCGGCCACCGTTTTGTCCGCATCCGCCTGGGTGCTGGCACTGTTGTAATGGACGCAAAGGCGCACGCCTTCCTGCGCAAAGGTGCGGCTGATCAATCCACCCAGGTTTTTGGCGCCGCCGCCAATCAAGGCCACCTTGTTTTTTAATTCATGTCTGTTCATTGAATTCTCCTCTTCGCTGGTTCAACCCCACGCCCGCGGCCCCGCGGTGCGCGGCCATTCTAGCAGCCGCGATTTCACAGTTTCAAATCCAAATCCGTCACGGCGCCCTGTGAGGCGCTGGTGACATGCGCAGCAAACTTGGCCAATACGCCGCGGGTGTAATTCGGTCTGGGCTTCTTCCAGGCCTGCTTCCGCTTCGCCAGTTCCCTGGCCGGCACGGCCAGCGTAAGGGTGCGCTTGATGGAATCAATCACGATTTTATCGCCATTCTTGACGAGCGCGATGGGGCCGCCGACGTACGCCTCCGGCGTGACGTGGCCGACGACAAAGCCGTGGCTGCCGCCGCTGAACCGCCCGTCGGTCAGCAGAGCTACGTCCTGACCCAGTCCCTTGCCCATGATGGCGCTGGTGGGCGAGAGCATCTCGCGCATGCCGGGCCCGCCTTTCGGACCTTCGCCGCGGATGACGACCACGTGTCCGGCTTTGACCGTGCCATCCAGAATGGCGTGCAACGCCTTTTCTTCCCCCTGAAACACGATGGCCCGACCTTCGAACCGGGAGCCTTCCTTGCCGGTGATTTTGCCCACGGCCCCCTCCGGCGCGAGGTTGCCGTAGAAGATGACCAGGTGGCTGTCCTTCTTGATCGGTTGGTCCAGCGGATAAATGATTTTCTGCCCCGGCGGATAGGGTTTCACGCCGGCCAGCGTCTCGGCCATGGTTTCGCCGGTGACGGTGAGGCAATCGCCATGGAGCAAACCGGCGTCAAGCAGCGTTTTCATGAGCGGGCGGATCCCGCCAATGGCGACCAGCGCGCTCATGCTGTACGTGCCGCTCGGCCGCAGATCCGCCAGCACCGGAACGCGCTTGCCGATCCGGGTGAAATCGTCAATGGACAGCCTCACTTCCGCCGCCCGGGCGATGGCCAGCAGGTGCAGCACGCAATTGGTTGAGCCTCCCAACGCAATCACGGTGGTGATGGCGTTCTCAAACGCTTTGCGCGTAAGAATGTCGCGCGGCTTGATGCCCTTGCGCAACATGTCCACGACCGCCGCGCCGGCGCGCCGGCAATCCTCGAGTTTCGCCCTGGAGATGGCGTTCTGTGCGGAGCTGTTGGGCAGACTCATGCCCAGCGCTTCGATGGCGCTGGCCATGGAGTTGGCCGTGTACATGCCGCCACAGGCGCCCGGACCGGGAATGGCGCAGCATTCCACCGCGTGAAGTTCCGCATCGCTGACCTTGCCCGCGGCGTGCTGGCCGATGGCTTCAAACACCGAGACAATATCAATCTCCTTGCCGTCGTTGGGTGAATGTGGCGCCTTGAGCAGGCCCGGCAAAATCGTTCCCCCGTACACGAAGACCGCGGGCCGGTTCATCCGCGCCATGGCGATCAAGGCGCCCGGCATGTTCTTGTCGCAACCGCCGATGGCGAGGTAACCATCCATCCCCTCGCAGCCCACCACGGTTTCGATCGAATCCGCAATCACTTCGCGCGACACGAGCGAGTATTTCATGCCCTCGTTGCCGTTTGAAATGCCGTCGGAGACGGTGATGGTGTTGAAGACAATGGCCTTGCCGCCGTTGCCGTTGACGCCCGCCTCGGCCGCCAGTGCCAGATCGTCAATGTGCATGTTGCACGGCGTGACGTCGCTCCAGGTGGACGCCACGCCGATCAGCGGTTTTTTGAAATCTTCCGCTTTAAAACCAACGGGATACAACATGGCCCGTGCCGCGGCGCGCTCCGGCCCGTCAAGCAGGGCGCTGGAAAAGGGGCGGAGTTGGGATGCGGTGGGGACAGGAGATTTCTTTTTCATTTGACGGAAATGTTGGCGGAAATCGGGTGGGGGAGCAAGACGGAGCCCGGGAAAAATCGTCGGTGCGGCCCCGGCTGCGGTCTCCCGCGCCGGTCAGTCAATCAACCGGCGGGTGATGTCGCCGTAGGCGTCAATTCGCCGATCCCGCAGGAACGGCCAGTGAGTGCGGGTCCGGTCCACCTGGGCAAGATCCACGGGGACGATGAGGACTTCTTCCTGGTGCTGGGTGGCGCGGGCGAGAATTTCCCCCGAGGTGCCGGCGACGAAGCTTTGTCCCCAGAACTCGATGCCGGCGCCGCCCACCGCGGGGAGGATTTCGTGCCCCACGCGGTTGACGGAGGCCACATAGCAACCATTGGCCACGGCGTGGCTGCGTTGAATGATTTCCCAAGCGTCGTGTTGGGTGTGACCGTGGGCCGGCTTTTCGTCCGGATGCCAGCCGATGGCCGTCGGGTAGAACAGGATCTGCGCTCCCTGCATGGCGGTCAACCGCGCGCCTTCCGGATACCATTGGTCCCAACAGATCAGGACGCCCATCCGGCCGAAGCGCGTGTTCCAAACGCGGAAGCCGAGGTCGCCCGGGGTGAAATAAAATTTTTCGTAATACAACGGGTCGTCGGGAATGTGCATCTTCCGGTAGGTGCCCAGCAGGGTCCCGTCGGCATCAATCACCGCCGCCGAGTTGTGGTACAGCCCGGCGGTGCGCTTTTCGAAAAGGGAGGCAATGACCACCACCCGGTGCCGGCGGGCCAGTTTTTGAAACGCCGCGGTGCTCGGACCGGGAATGGGTTCGGCGAGCTGAAAGCAGTCGTGGTCTTCACTCTGGCAGAAGTATTGCGAGGTGAATAATTCCTGGGTGCATATCACTTGCGCGCCCTGTCTTGCGGCGCGTTCCGCGAGGGTCAGCGCTTTTTTTCGATTTGCGACCGGATCGGGGCCACAGGCGTGCTGCAGCAGGCCGAGCCGGACAACGGAGCTGGAGTTGCGGGGTTTCATCACTTCAGGAACCGGCGTGCAGGCGGGAACTGTTTTCCATCGATTCGGTCCGATCCCGGAATTCGGCGGCGGGCGCGGCCAGCGGGGACTGTCCGAACAGGTCGCGAATGAATTTGCCCAGCGTCTCGTTGGTGGGGCCGTAGCCGCCGTGGTAAATGTAGTATTCCAGTTCGTACATCAATTCATCGGCCGTCGCGAAGCGCTGCTGGCGATCGCGGGTCAGACAGCGTTGCAGAATGTGGTTCAGGCGGTCGTCAATCCGCGAGTCCAGCGTGCGGAAATCGGGGATGGGCTGTCGGATCACCCGCTGGCGCGATTCCTCCGCCGTCAGCCCCTTGAAAATATTGTAGCCCAGGATCAAATGCGCCAGCACCACGCCCGCGGAGAACAGGTCGGAGCGCTTGTCGGTGATTTGGAAATCCGCCTGTTCCGGGCTCATGTAATCGGCCTTGCCCGCCACCACTTCGCCTTCCTGGTCCGTCAAGAATCCCCGCGCCTTGGCAATTCCGAAATCCGTCAGCTTCACGTCTCCTTCAAACGCGATCATGATGTTCTTGAAGCTGACGTCCCGGTGGACAATGCCCAGGGGGGTGCCATCCGGACCGGTCTTCGCATGAGCATAGGCAAGCCCGCGCGCCACCCGGCTGGTGATGAACACGGCCAATTCCAGGGGAAGCTGGCGGCGCTTTTCCGCCAGTTGGTGGCCGAACTGTTCCAGGTTTACCCCGCGGATCAATTCCATCGCGATGAAGCACGCGTTGTTGGTTTCACCGAGGTGGTAGGTTTGCACGATGTTCGTGTGGATCAGGTCCGCGACCAGCTTCGCTTCGCCGATGAAATTTTCGATGAACATCTTCTGACTGGCGTAGTTGGGGCGGATGATCTTGATGGCCACCCGTTTGATGAAATCGCGCGCGCCGCGCTGATCCGCCTCATATACCACTCCCATGCCGCCCTCGAAGATCTTGCGCACGACGTCATATCGAAACTCGCTTTGTATTGTAAATAGAGCCACAAGCGGATGTTGAGGAAAGCGCGGGTCAAGTCAAGTAGTAGCCCGCAGTTTTGCGTCCGGTCAAATTCATTCCCCGTGCTTTTGCTGAACTTTTTTATGGATTATTTTCCCTCATCTGCTAAAGTCGCGCCCCTCGTGGAGAGAAATGGGCCTCCGCAGAGGGGAAAAGCGAAGCGGAATATCGGCAAATATACGTGTGACTGCAAAAAAGAAAGCAACCAGAAAAGTGGGGCGCGTGGTATCGCATGCGCCAGCGTCAGCGGCGGCAATTTTGGGCCGTCCGGTCGCTGGCAAATCGCGCGCCCAGGAGCCCAAGCCCAGACGCGTCAAGCCGGAGTGGCAAAAGTATTATCTTCATCTGCAGGAGTTACGCGCCCAACTGGTCCGGCAAATGTCCGGGCTGGCCAAGGAATCCGCCGAGGAAATCGCCGGGTATGGTCTGCACATGGCGGATTCCGGGACGGATAATTTTGACCGGGATTTTGCCCTGAGCCTGCTCTCGGCGGATCAGGACGCGCTTTACGAAATCGAAGAAGCCCTCAAACGAATCGAGCGCAATACCTATGGAGTCTGTGAATTGACGGGGAAACCCATCCCGAAGGCGCGACTGGAAGCCATTCCGTGGGCGCGTTTTACGGTTCAGGCACAGGCCCAGTTGGAACGGGAGGGCGCTTTGCGCCAGCGACGACTGGGGCAGTTGGGCACGGTGGATGCCGCCGCCACCGCCGATCTGGAGGAGGATAACGATGATTCGCCGGACGAGAAATCCGCGAAGGAAAAGGAGGAACAATAATTTATGCCGCGTGAAATAATCACCATTGAATGCACCGAGGCCCGGAAGGAGGGCAAGTCTCCCTCCCGCTACACGACCACCCGCAACAAAAAGCTGCAGACGGAGAAGCTGGAACTGAAAAAATATAATCCGGCGCTCCGCCGTCATACCCTGCACAAGGAGATCAAGTAAGTTATGCCGCGCAAAACGAACACCGATCGATCGGAAAAACACGGACGCCGCAGCAGCACGGAACGGCGCACACCGCGCCCGAAGCCGAAAATTGACTTCACGGTCGAGGCCTTGGATTTCAAGAACACGAATCTGCTGCGCCAGTTTGTGACGGACCAGGGCCGCATCCTGCCGCGGAAGTACACGGGCCTGCCGTCGCACTACCAACGCCGGTTAAGCCGCGCGATCAAGCGCGCCCGGCAGATGCTGCTGGTCAAATAATCACGCCCCCGTTGGCGGTCGCCGCCAGCGGGTTTTTTGGGTGCGCCAATTGCAAACTTTTGCAATTGGAAATGCCGGACGCGAGTTCCCGAACCGGTTTCCCGCCAGCTTATGGATTACTTGCTGTTGCTCTCGAGCATCGTGTTGGGCGCGATCACAGTTTTCGGGTTCCGCCTGTACGAGGCGCGGCACATCCGGCTCCTGAACGCGTTTACCGGGGCGTTTTTGCTCAGCCTGACCTTCCTGCACTTGTTGCCGGAGCTCTACCACGATCATCCGGCCCACGAGGGGGCGGTGGCGCACAGCGTCTTGCTGATTGGCTTCTTGATGCTGCTGGGGTTCTTTGTCCAGGTCGCGCTGGATGTCATCTCCATGGGGGTTGAGCACGGCCATTCCCATGTAGTGACGCAACGCATGCCCATCGGCATCGTGATGGGCCTCTGCCTGCATGCCCTGGTGGAGGCCCTGGCCCTGGGGAAAGGTCATGCCGGGGTGGTGCAGGGTTTGGATCCGCACACCCGCCGGCTGCTGTTGACCAGCATTATCGTTCACAACTACCCGGTATCCATCGCGCTGCTCGGCATGCTCCTGCAATCCGGGATGCCACGCGGAAGGGCTCTCGGGATTTTGGTGTTGTTTGCCGCCATGGCCCCGTTGGGCATGTTTGTCGGCAGTCACACCGCATTGGCGGCGTATGGCAAGGAGATGATGGCGTTGGTGATTGGGATTTTCATGCATATCTCCACCACCATCTTGTTTGAGTCCAGCGATTTGCACCGTTTCAACCTGGCCAAGCTGGGGGCCATGGTCCTCGGCACCGCAGCCGGAATTGCCTGTGTGTTTGTGCATTGACACATGAAGGCTTCAGGTGCATTGGCAGCCAGTTCCTCCGCAGATTGCCGGTTCTCTTCCCGGTTGCGCCGGCAGGCGCTCAAAATGACGGGCCCAAGGCGCGCCATTCTGACGGTCTTGCAACGCGCCGCGCGGCCGATGACGAACAAGGAGATTTTTCAGGCGTTGCCCGCCGGCCGTTGCGATCTGGCGACGGTTTATCGTTCCATCAAAGTTCTGGAGCAGCTGGGACTGGTGAAACGCTTCCATTTTGACGTCGGCGGCACCCGCGTAGTGCTGCTCCGTGGCGACCAGAGAGCCCACCTGCATCATCTGGTCTGCATCGAGTGCAATCGCTTCGTCGAGCTTGGGGAATGTGGAGTGGCCGATTGGGAGCGGCGACTGGCGGCGCAGAATCATTTCAAGGCGATTACGCATCGGTTGGAGTTTTTTGGGGTGTGTCCGGCCTGCCAGAAATAAAAAAGCCGCACGGGTCAGTGCGGCTGGAGAAAGCGGATCTGCGGAGGCAGTGTCTAAACGGGCTCGGCTTCCCAGTCAGCCAGATGCAGATATTCCTTAATTTTTCGTCGTTCGTAGCGATGCTTCATCGCCTTCTTGGGCTGATAGTCCGCCTTGCGGAAGGGATGATTGGGGTCGCGAATGGCCTCATTGATGGCTTCAATCGTGGCTTTGGTCATGGCTCGTATGCGTGGATGATGGTTGTTGAGGACGACCGATCCTGAGACGCTCCTTGTGCGTCTCAGGTTGAGTGTTGATGAACAGCATAACACCTCAGACAGTCTGACCATAAGACCGCCCGGGCGG
>Ga0116143_10000151_pt1 | contig 93836 bp, 64 predicted proteins | sample AD_UKC034_MetaG_FD_89745 | JGI IMG/M metagenome (GOLD analysis project Ga0116143, IMG submission 89745) | Active sludge microbial communities of municipal wastewater-treating anaerobic digesters from USA - AD_UKC034_MetaG | ecosystem: Engineered > Bioreactor > Anaerobic > Digestate | place: USA... | reverse complement strand
TGAACAACGGCGTCCACCTGCCAGCGCTGGGACTCGGCGTTTTCCAGTCGCCGCCCGAGCAGACGGTGGATGCCGTCACCACGGCGATCGCCGGCGGTTACCGCCTCATTGATACGGCGGCGGCTTACTACAACGAGCAACAGGTCGGCGAGGGCCTCAGACGCAGCGGCGTCGCGCGCGCCGAACTCTTCGTGACGACCAAGTTGTGGATGAGTGACTATGGCTATGACACGGCCTTGCACGCGTTTGACCGGAGTCTGCGCAAACTCGGCCTGGAGTATCTGGATCTGTATCTCCTGCATTGGCCGGCGCCGTCCTCCTGGGAACGCACCGTCCAATCCTGGAAGGCGGCGGAAAAGCTGCTGGCCGACGGCCGCGTGCGCGCCATCGGCGTGAGCAATTTCACCGAGCAGAACCTGGACGCGCTGGCAAAGGAAAGCCGGATCACGCCGGCTGTGAATCAGGTGGAGCTGCACCCCTTCTTCAATCAGAAGGCGCTGCGCGCGGTCGATGCCAGGCGCGGCATCGTCACCCAGTCGTGGTCGCCCATCGGCGGCATCAACCGCTACTTCAAGGACAAGCCGGCCACTCAGGACCCGCTGGCCCATCCGGTCATCACCGACCTGGCAACGAAATACGGCAAGACCGCGGCGCAAGTCGTTTTGCGCTGGCACCTGGAACACGGCCTCTGCGCCATTCCGAAATCGGTGCGGCCGGCGCGCATCGCCGAGAACTTTGACGTTTTCGATTTCACGCTGACTGCCGCTGAAGTTGCAGCCATTGACGCTCTGGATACCGGCGTGCGCGGCGGGCCCGATCCTACTCTGGTAGATACCAAGATGTTCACCAACACCATCGAGGACTGATCCATGCAAACACGACAATTGGGAAACCTGGAAGTCTCCGCCCTCGGCCTCGGCTGCATGGGCATCAGCTTCAGCTACGCCACGAAGTTGTCCACGCCGGAAGGCGTGGCGCTGATCCGCGCCGGCGTGGAGCGCGGCGTGACGTTCTTTGACACCGCGGAGGTCTATGGCCCCTTCACCAACGAGGAGGTGGTTGGCAAGGCGCTGCGACCCTTCCGCGATCAGGTCGTGATCGCCACCAAGTTCGGATTCGACATTGATTTCAAAACCGGTGAGAACCGTGGCGTCTGCAGCCGGCCGGAACGCATCCGCCAGGCCGTGGACGGTTCGCTGAAGCGGCTCGGCATCGAGACGATTGACCTGCTGTATCAGCATCGCGTGGATCCGACCGTGCCGATTGAGGACGTGGCCGGCACCGTCAAGGCGTTGATTGCCGAGGGCAAGGTCAGACATTTCGGCATGTCCGAACCGGGCGTGCAAACCCTGCGCCGCGCCCATGCCGTGCTGCCGGTGGCGGCCGTTCAGAATGAGTATTCGCTGTGGTGGCGCGCCGTCGAAAGCAACGGTATCCTCGCCGCCTGCGACGAGCTGGGCATCGGCTTCGTGCCTTACAGCCCGCTCGGCAAGGGCTTCCTCACCGGAGCGATGGGCAAGGACTTCAAGCTGGGTGACGGCGATTTCCGCAAGAGCGTTCCGCGCTTCTCGCCCGACGCCATGCAGAAGAACCAGGCGCTGGTGGATTTGTTGCAGCGGGTCGCCGGCCAGAAGGGCGCGACCCCGGCGCAGATCGCGCTGGCGTGGTTGCTCGCGCAGCGGCCTTACATCGTGCCGATCCCCGGCACAACCAAGCTGCACCGGCTTGAAGAAAATCTGGGCGCCGCCAGGGTCACGCTTTCGGAAACCGATCTGCGTGAGATCGAGAACGCCGCAGCGCAAATCCCCATCGAGGGCGAACGCTACGCGCCGCAGCAGATGGCGATGGTCGGCCGCGAAGCGCCGCCAAGCTGAACAGCGGCGTAAGGATGCAAGCCCCGTCAGGGGCGACATCGTTGCAGAACCGAAAGCGAAACGATTCCCAAGCCCCGTCAGGAGCGACATCAGCGAGGCGCAGAATGTTCGGGTGAGCCAAAGCATCATCCCAGACGATGCCGCCGCTGACGAGGCTTGAGATTTGGCGGTGCTGGTTGCTACAAAGATGTCGCGCCTACGGCGCTGCGGTCTCCACCGTTTCGAGTTCCCGGAAATATCTGTGCAAGCGACAAAGCTCGAAATCATCCGCGATGCCGCAGTCCAGCCCCGTCAGGGGCGACATCGTTGTAGAACCGAAGGCAAAACGATCCCGAAGCTCCTTCAGGAGCGACCTCATCAGACCGCAACCGCTGGATCAGTTGAACGAGCGCGTCATCGCAGACAATGGCGCCCCCTGACGGGGCTTGTGATTTGCCGATCGGGGGTTGCTACAAAGATGTCGCGCCTGCGGCGCTGTCCGGTATTACGCCCTCGCGCGTTGGCGGGAGCGCCGCAGGTGCATGATTCTTGTCCTGCACGCGTCGTCGGGAGCACCGTAGGTGCGTCATCTTTGTAGATCCCGACCAAAAGAAGATTCCCAAGCTCCGTCAGGAGCGGCATCTTCCGCGCATGGCCAACACCTATACCCAAATCTACATCCAGGTCGTGTTCGCCGTCGAAGGCCGCCAAAGCCTTATTGCGTCCGAGCACAATGACGAGCTCCAGAAATACATCACCGGCATCGTCTCGGGTCAGAGGCACAAGCTGATTGCGATAAATAACCTGCCGGATCATTTGCATCTGCTCGTTGGCATGCGGCCCGATGCCGCGCTCTCGGAACTCGTGCGCGACATCAAGGCGAACTCCTCTCGCTTCATCAATGACAAGCGCTGGGTGATGGGACGGTTTTCATGGCAGGAAGGATTCGGTGCGTTTTCCTATTCACGTTCTCAACTCGGCGCGGTGATTCGTTACATCGAGAACCAGCAGAAGCACCACGCGAAGAAATCGTTTCTCGACGAATATACCGCGCTGCTGAACAAGTTCGAGGTGTCATACGACCAGCGCTATATCTTCAAGCCAATTGAAGGGTGATTACGAGTCCGACACGCTAGAGCATTTCCATTAACCATGTAGCGCTGTTTCACCCGCCGCCCCTCACCCCGTCCCTCTCCCCATCTGATGGGGAGAGGGTGGCCGATAGGCCGGGTGAGGGGGCGACGAATGGTTTGGAGCTACATCATTCCTGGAAACGTTCTAGTCCAGCCCCATCAGGGGCGACATCGTTGTAGAACGGGAGCCAAAATGATCCCGAAGCTCCGTCAGGAGCGACATCATCAGACCGGAACCGCTGGATCAGTTGAACGAGCGCGTCATCGCAGACAATGGCGCCCCTGACGGGGCTTGTGATTTGCCGATCGGGGGTTGCTACAAAGATGTCGCGCCTACGGCGCTGCCTGATTCTTTGCGGCTTGGCGGCTTTGCGTTGAATTCCGTTCGGCTCTGGCGGACGATTCCTTCCGCCGGGCTGGGAAGCCCGGCTCGACGGCAAGTCGGGAGGCTCGCCGCTACTCCGGATTGCGGGTTTGTGTTTCCCGCAGGATTACGACAGGCATCGCAGAATTGCGAGAGCAGTCCAACTCAATCGGTGGCAATATGCTTGCGTTATGACAACGAACTCTACTGCCACTCGACACATCAAATTGAACAACGGTGTCGCCATGCCCGCTCTGGGGCTGGGTGTTTTTCTGGCTTCCCCGGAGCAAACCGCGGACGCGGTCGCTTGTGCCATCGCGGAAGGCTACCGGCTCATTGACACGGCGGTGGCTTACAACAACGAGCGTCAGGTCGGCGAAGGCATCCGGCGCTCCGGCATCAAGCGGGACGAGATATTCATCACCACGAAACTGTGGGTCGCCAATTACGGACACGATTCGGCGCGGCGTGCGTTCGACGCAAGCCTGCGGCGGCTCGGACTGGACTACCTTGACTTGTATCTGCTGCATTGGCCGGTCCCCACGGATTTCGCGGCGACCATCGCGTCCTATCAAGTGGCTGAAAAACTCCTGGCCGAGGGCCGCGCTCGCGCGATCGGCGTCTCCAACTTCCAACCCCAGCACCTGGAAAACCTCATCGCCCAAACCGACACCGTCCCGGCGGTGAATCAGGTCGAGCTGAACCCCTACTTTACCGGGCGGGCCGTGCGCGAGGCGAACCAGCGTCACGGCATCGTCACCCAGTCGTGGTCGCCCATTGGCGGCACCTACCTGCGCAACAAGAACGCCGTCACCAGCGGAGCCGACAGTCCGCTGACGCACCCGCTGATCACCGGACTCGCCCGGAAATACGGCAAGACACCCGCACAGGTCGTGATCCGCTGGCATCTCGAGCACGGTTTCTCGGCGATCCCCAAGTCGGTGCGTCCGGAACGCATTGCCGAGAATTTCAACGTCTTCGATTTCACGCTCGCACCCGAGGAAATCGCGGCGATTGATGCGCTGGACACCGGAGTCCGCGCCGGCGGCAATCCGGAAACGTTCGACCGGAACTCGTACCGGATCACGATTGATGAGTGAGGAAACCGACCGCCATGCCCACGCAAACCAGTCCGCGGCCCTGGTACACGGTGCAGTGAGAGTGGTTTTGAGAGGAAATGAAACATGACCAGCAACGAGTTAATGATGAATGAACTTGCCGGAGTCGCGCCGCGGGACGCCGGCAATGGTGGTCGCATTGGCACTCTGGCGCGTAAGATTACTTCTTCCTGGCGCTGGCGGACAGGTAGCTGTTGATGAGACAGCGGTAGTTCGGCAGGTGATTGGAGAACAGCGCGCCCAAGCCCTCGATGTCGTTGCGCCAGTCGCGGTGCAGTTCGCAGGCGACGCCGAACCATGTCATCAACTGCGCGCCCGCCTGCTGCATCCGAAACCATGCCGCGTCACGCGTGGTCTTGTTGAACGTGCCCGAGGCGTCCGTGACGACGAACACCTCGAAGCCTTCCTCCAGCGCCGACAGCACCGGAAACGCCACGCACACCTCGGTGACGATGCCCGCGACGAGCAGTTGCTTCTTCCCCGTCGCCTTGACCGCTTTCACAAAGTCAGGGTTGTCCCAGGCGTTGATATTGCCGGGGCGCGCAATGTAGGGCGCGTCGGGAAACAGCGCCTTCAATTCCGGCACGAGCGGACCATTCGGACCGTCCTCGAAACTCGTGGTAAGGATCGTCGGCAACTTGAAGTATTTGGCCGAGTCAGCCAGCGCCAGCACGTTGTTCTTGAAATCGTCCGGCGAAAAATCCTGGACGAGATTGGTAAGGCCGGTTTGATGGTCCACCAGCAACACAGCGACATTATTTTTGTCCAAGCGGTTGTATTTGAATGCACTCATGGTTTTGTCTTTTCGTTTGTTGTGTGTGTTAGTTCGTGTTTACGGGGAATGGGTTCAGGCGAGATCAAACAATAACGCCTCAGTTGCTTTGGAAGCGGTGAGTGTGAGTGTTCCGGGGTCTTCCGTGCTTGCGCCGTCACCGGTCGTCAGCGTGACGCCGTTGAGCATCAAAGCGCCTTCGGCGATTTGCAGCCACGCGCCGCGTCCGGGTTTGAGTTCGTGCGTCACTGCCTGGCCAGGCTGGAGGCGGATGCGATAGATCTCCGCGTCCTGATGAATTGTAGCCGAGCCGTCACGTCCGTCCGGCGAGATGACGAGCACCTTCGGCTCTTCTGCGTGACCCGGCTGTGGATGCCACTCGGTGTAGCTCGGCGTGAGGCCGCGCTGCCGGGGTTGAATCCAGATTTGCAGCAGCCGCATCGGCTCGCTGGGGCTGGGATTGAACTCGCTGTGCGTGACGCCGCGACCGGCGCTCATCAGTTGAATCTGCCCCGGCTTGAGCACACGGCCGTTGCCCATGCTGTCCTTGTGCTGCAACGCCCCTTCCAGCACGTAGCTGAAAATCTCCATGTCGCGGTGCGGATGCGTGCCGAAACCCTGTCCCGGCGCGATGCGATCATCGTTGATGACCCGCAACGAGCGGAAGCCCATGTGCGCCGGGTCGTAGTAGTCCGCGAAGGAGAACGTGTGATGCGAATCCAGCCAGCCGTGGTCGGCGTGGCCGCGCTCGTTCGCCAGCCTGATCGTCAAAGTCGTTTCTGTCGTTTTCATGCAGACAGAATGCTCCCCTTGGCCGCTGCCGACCAATGCTACTTTCTTGGCCTGAGCCTGCCTTCTGGTTATGCTGGCGCGTATGGAACTCCGCCAACTGCGTTACTTCGTGGCCGTGGCCGAGACAGGCAACATCAGTCGCGCGGCGCGGAAATTATTTCTGACGCAGCCCGCGTTGAGCCGGCAAATCAAGGCGCTCGAAGATGAGATCGGTCAATGCCTGCTCGAACGTCAGGCACATTCCATCCGCCTGACCCCGGCAGGCGAAGCGCTCCTGCACGAAGGGCGTGCGCTCCTTCAACGCGCCGACGAGATGCTGGATCGGGTGCGCTCCGCCGGACGAGCCGTGCGGATGCGCGTCGGCTACGCGCCTTCGCTCGCCAGCGGTTTCTTGTCGGGCGCGGTGGCGAATTTTTCCCAAAAACACCCGAAGGCCCGTGTGGAATTGTTCGACCTTTCCACCAAGGAAATGCTGGCCGGACTGGAGAACGACACGCTGGATGTCGCGATCACGGTTGGGCAAAATCGGAACAGCCACGGATTGAAATGGACGCCGCTCGTGCGCGCCCCGTGGCAACTGGCAGTGCCTCGCCATCATCCGCTGACCCGGCGCTCCCGCGTGACGCCGCAGGAAGTGGCGCGCGAACCGTTGCTCGTTTTCTGTCAGCGCGACTACCCGGAGTATTGGGGCGTCATCACCGCCTGGCTGCGCGCACACCGGCAGCGCCCCGCCATCGCAGGCGAATACGACGGCGTGAACAGCCTGCTCGCAGCGGTAGAGTCCGGGCTCGGCGTCGCTCTGGTCGCCGCGAACTCGGCCCGGCTCATCCCGGAGCGCGTGCGTTTGAAAATGCTGTCCGCCCCGCCGCAGCCTTTGTGCATCGCCGCCGGCCATCGTGCCACTCGCGTTGCTGAAATGCCGCTCGCCGTCTTCGTCGAGGAACTGCGCCACGCCGCCGAAACCTTTGTGTGAGCCGACTCACCCGGCAGGCCGATCCCTCCGGGTGGACATTCGTGGATTGTGATTTCACCGCAGAATCGCGACAGGCGGCGCAGGATCGCGAGAGCAGGCGTCCTCCATCCGTGGCAGCATGGGTGCATGATGACAACAACCCCGGCGCCAACCCGACAAAATGGATTGAGCAGTCCTGAGACCGTTCATTCCAAGACCTTCGGAATCGAAATAGAAAACGAAGCAAAGGAGATTCACGATGAACAGTAACGCCGCAACGGTGAATGAACTTGCCGGAGTCGCGCCGCAGGACGCCGGACTGCGCCCGGCGATACCGGTGATGGCGGTCGTCTTCCTCTCGTTCATGATCAGCGGCATGGCGCTGCCGGTGCTGCCGCTGCACATCCACGACGTGCTGGGTTTCGGCCCGTTCATCGTCGGCTTGGTGGCGGGTGGTCAATTCACCGCCGCCCTGGCTTCCCGACTGAGGGCGGGGTGTCTCTCGGACTCGCGGGGCGCGAAACACGCCGTGTTTCTCGGGCTGATCGCGACGATCCTCGGCGGAATCCTTTATCTGGCTTCGCTGCTCGTATTGAAGTGGCCCGTCCTGTCGGTCACGTTGATCCTGATTGCGCGCGCCCTGCTGGGCGGCGCGGAGAGTTTGCTGATCACCGGCGGAATGACGTGGGGCCTCCGCCTTGTGTCGTCGGACAAATCCGCGCAAGTGATCGCGTGGGTGGGGATGGCGCTGTTTGCCGCTCTGGCCGTCGGCGCACCCATCGGCAGCTATGTCTTTGCGAAATGGACCTTCCTCGGAATCGCGCTCGTTACGACGGTCGCGCCCATCGCTGCGCTCGTCTTGATCCGCAAGCTGCCGGCCATCGTCCCGGAGGTTGCCCGCAAGGTGAGTCTCTCGGCCGTGCTCGACGCCGTGGCCTGGCCCGGCATTGGGTTCGCCTTGAGCGGCATCACGTTTGGGGCCATCACTTCCTTCCTGACGCTCTATTTCGCCGTGAGCGGTTGGGCGCATGGAACGCTGGCCTTCTCCACGTTTGCCATCGCGTTGATCGTCGCGCGGGTGTTGTGGGGTCATCTCCCTGACCGGTTCGGAGGTGCCAGGGTCGCGCTCTATTGCCTCGTGATCCAGTCTGCTGGTCTGGCGATGATCGGTTTTGCCGGCTCGGGAACGCTGGCGATTGCTGGCGCGGCCATCTGCGGAGGCGGATTCTCGCTGGTATTTCCGAGCCTCGGTTTGGAAGCCGTCAAACGCACGCCGCCAGGAACTCAGGGCCTCGCGATGGGCACCTACAACGCCTTTCTTGATGTCACGCTCGGGCTTGGAAGTCCGGCGCTTGGCTGGCTGGGCGGCGCGGCTGGATTGCGCTCCATTTTCATCGCGAGCGCGGTGGCGGCCGGTCTCGCGGTGCCGATTGCGCTCCGACTTCGAAAGGTAAAATAAACAAGATTCCACGCCGTGGTTTCCAGAAAACCACCAGAGCCGCCATGACGACTGGCCTGGCGGCAAAATCCCCGGATTCGGGCATATGTTCTTACGGCTCAAGAATCAAAAGAAGGGAGCGCGACGAGTTGATTCACAACCATCCGTGAATTGGAGGTTGCCGCGATCATCTGGTTTTGCGCGATGGCGCGATGGCGGGTTTGGCAGATGGATTGGCGCGTTTGGCGAGTGACACGGTCTTCGCGTGGTCTAAGCTGAAACCATGATGACGACTAGAATCCAACCGGGTTCGCCAGCCGTTCAGTTCTTAAAACGTGAACCCCGCAAACCATGAGTGATCGCTTGCGCATCTCAAACACGTGGGGCAAACGCTTCGCTGACCAGAAGCTGTCGGTCCCGGCACTGCTCCGCCGGGCCGGATTACCTGTCACGCTTTTTCAGCAGGACAAAGTGTACCTCACCACGGCGGAACTCTTTTCCCTCTGGCGGAGCGTGAGTGAACTCAGTTCTGATCCCGGAATTGGATTAAAGCTTGGCTCGGAAACGCGGTTCGCCCGGACGCACCCGGCGGGCATCGCCGTCCTGTGCAGCCGGACTTTTGGCGATGCGCTGCAACGACTGGGTCGCTACAAGCAACTCACCTGTCCCGAGGAAATTCGCATTCATCGAGCGGGTGAGGAAGCTGCAGTCGAATTCTTCTACGTGGAAGCCGAGGAAACCCAACCCGAGTTGCTCGTGGATATGTTGCTGTCGTGGATTTTGAGCGTGGGTCGGCAAGGGACGGATGATCAAATCACACCGCTTCGCCTGGAATTGTGCCGCGCCGCGAAACATCGCGCCTTGCTTGAAAGCCACTTTGGTTGTCGCGTCCGTTTCAAGGCCGATCGGAATGCACTGGTGTTTCGCAGCAGTGATCTCGACCGCCCCTTTGTGACGCACAACGAGGAATTGCTCAACGTGATTGGGGCGCAGTTGGAATCCGAGCTGCAAGCCCGGCGCACCGGCAGGACGGTGGGCGAACAGGTGAAGCAAACGCTCCGGCAGTTATTGGCCGGGAAGCGTCCGACGCTGGACGATGTCGCGAAAGAGCTTGGCCTGAGCACACGCACGCTCCAGCGCCGGCTGACGGACTCGGGTCTCACCTTTCAACAGGTGGTTGAAGAAACGCGCCGCGAACTGGCCCGGCATTACCTGAAACAACGCGCTGTGGAACTGAACGAAGCCGCGTTCCTGCTTGGCTTTGAGGACGCCAATTCGTTCTTCCGCGCTTTTCAGCATTGGGAAGGAACTTCGCCAGGCGAATGGCGAACTCGCGAAGGAGTGACATCATGAATCTGAAACTGCTCATCGCAACGATCATCACACTTGCCCTGCCTGGTTTGGTGTCTGCCCAGACCAACCGGGCGGCGGCGACGCCTGGTGGCGGAGTCGCCGGGGCGGCGGACTCGCAACCCATCAGAATCACTCGCAGCGGCGCGCAAACGTCGCGGCAGGGGCCAGCCGAACACTTCAAAGGCAGCGTGCGCGTTGACCCTTTGTTTCAGGCGAAAGCGCCGGCACGCGCCTCCGGTGGCCGGGTCACATTCGAGGCGGGCGCACGCACCGCGTGGCACACTCATCCGTTGGGGCAAACATTGATCATCACCGCGGGTGTCGGTCGCGTGCAACGTTGGGGCGATCCAGCGGAGGAAATCCGGCCCGGAGACGTGGTCTGGATTCCGCCCGGTCAGAAGCACTGGCACGGGGCGGCGCCGAACAGTTCGATGACGCACATCGCCATCTCCGAGGCGCTCGACGGCAAGTCGGCCGAATGGATGGAGCAGGTTGACGATTCGCAATACAACGCGCCGGCAGCCGGGCCGGCCCCGACCGGCCCCAGCCGCGCGCAACAACTCATGGGCGATGTCGCGCCCAAGCTGGCGGAGCTGACCGACAACGTGCTTTACGCAGACGTTTGGGAACGTCCCGAGCTGTCGAAGCGTGATCGCAGTCTCGTCACTCTGAGCGCATTGATCGCGATGAATCGTCCCGACCAGCTCCGGTCGCATCTCGCGCTGGCGCGGCGGAATGGAGTTACCGAGCGGGAGATAAGCGAAGCGATCACGCATCTGGCGTTCTACGCGGGATGGCCCAGCGCCGTGACCGCAGCGGGTGTGGCCAAGGAGGTTTTCGGGAAGAAATGACAAGCAATCGGACGAAAGAGAAATGATGAAAAGAAAACAGCGTCAAATCACTGCCCGTTGGTTACTGGCAGCCATGTTCTTAACGGCGGCGAGCGCACAAGAAATGAAGGAGAACAAGGTCGAACCCAAGACTCACCCAACGGTTCGCACCGCATCCGGCATCTTGCGCGGAGTAACCGAAGGTGATGTTTCCAGTTTCAAAGGAATTCCCTACGCGGCCGCCCCGGTTGGCCCCAACCGCTGGCGACCACCTCAACCTGTGGTGCCGTGGGAAGGCGAGCGCGATGCGAGCAAGTTCGGCGCGGATTGTCCGCAGCGAGGTTTCGGGCGCGAAGGTCGCGGGGATTCCTCCGAAGATTGCCTGTTTCTCAATGTGTGGAAGCCTGCCGATGCCGTCGCGACGGCGCGGTTGCCGGTCATGGTGTGGATTCATGGCGGCGCGTTTGTGGGCGGAAGCGGTTCCTCGCCGGACTTTTCCCGCGCCCAGTTCGCCAGGCAGGGAGTCATTCTGGTCACATTCAACTACCGCCTGGGGCGTCTCGGCTTTTTCGCCTTCCCAGCGTTAAGCCAGGAGCATCCGGAAGAGCCCAAGGGAAACTACGCTTACATGGATCAGATTGCCGCGCTCAAATGGGTGCAACAGAACATCGCCGCGTTTGGAGGCGATCCCCAAAACGTCACCATCTTCGGCGAGTCGGCGGGTGGGGTCTCGGTGCATTCACTCCTGACCATACCGGCGGCCCGCGGCCTTTTTCACAAGGCGATCAGTCAGTCGGGCGGAGGCCGGGATGGCGTTCTGACCGGCAGACCGATCCGCCAGGAAAAGGCGGATCCGTTCTACCCCGTTTCGGCGGAGACCATCGGAGTGAACTTTGCGCGCAAACATGGGATCCAGGGCACGGACGCCGACGCCTTGGCCAGGCTCCGCGCCTTGACCGCTGCGGAGATCGTGGATGGCGGGCAGGAAAGTGATGGCCCCGGCGGGCCGCCCATCTACTCGGGGCCGATCCTCGACGGGAAACTTGTTGTCGAAACGGCGGAACACGCCTACGCGGCCGGCAGACAGGCGGAGGTTCCGCTCATCATCGGATCGAACAGTGCGGAGGTGCCGGGTGGATTCGTCAATGCCCGCTCCAAGCAGGAATTGCTTTCGCTGTTCGCCAAGTTGAGCGACGAAGCGGCGGCGGTTTACGACCCTCACGGCACCAATGATTTTGCCGAGATGCTCACCATGGTCAATACTGACAAGGTCTGGGCCGAGCCAGCCCGGATGACCGCACGGGCCTTTGCCGCGAAAGGCACACCGGCCTACGTCTATTTGTTCTCCTACGTCTCCCCCTCCGCCCGCCAGTGGATGCGGTTCGGCGCGGGGCACGGATCTGAAATCCCGTATGTGTTCAACAATCTGAGAGGCCGCAACGGGGCCGCTGTGGCCTCCGAAGACCAGGCGGTCGCCAAGTTGATGAACACCTACTGGGCGAACTTCGCCAAGACGGGCGATCCGAACGGTCCGGGTTTGCCCAAATGGCCGCGCTACGATTCAGGCAAGGATGAACTTCTCGAAGTCCAGCTCGATGGTTCGGCGGTCGGCAAACCCGATCCCAAGAAGGCAAGACTGGATGTGATTGAAAAGGCCGTTGAAGTCATGAAGCCGCGTTAGACCATTGAAAGGCGGACCCAAATGAAACGAACTGCGATGACCGCGACCCTTCTGGCCGCAATGACCACGGCTCCGACCACGCCAGCCGTGGCCGACGACTACAGGAAAAACCCGTTCACGTTGACCTACGCTGGTGCGATCACAAAAAACGAGCCGGGAAAGGTCAACCTTCACACGGTCAAGTACGAGCTCAACGGCCTGGCCATTGCCGCCAACGTGTACACCCCGGCGAACTACGATCCGAAGCAGAAATACGCCACGCTCGTCGTGGCGCATCCCAATGGCGGGGTGAAGGAACAGGTCGCGGGTCTGTATGCCCAGCGCCTGGCCGAGCAAGGCTACATTACGATCACGATGGACGCGGCGTATCAGGGCGCGAGTGGCGGCACACCGCGCAACGTGGACAAACCCGCCCACCGCATTGAGGACATTCACGGCGCGGCAGACTTCATCACTCAGTACGCGGGCGTGGACCCCGAGCGTCTGGGGCTACTCGGCATCTGCGGCGGCGGCGGTTACTCGCTGGCGGCGGCGAAAACCGACAAGCGATTCAAGGCGATTGCAACGGTGAGCATGTTCAACTCTGGACGAGTCCGTCGCAATGGCTATGTGGATTCGCAACTGGACACCATCCAGCAACGCCTGCGTCAGGCTTCGGCGGCCCGCGCCCAGGAAGCTGCCGGTGGAGAAGTGCTTTATTCCGGCGATGCCAACCTGACCGACGAACAGATCGCCAAGCTGCCGTTCGATCTGTATCGGCAGGGTTATGAGTATTACTGGAAGACCCACGCGCACCCGGGTTCGACGTTCAAATACACCACGAGCAGCCTGCTGGACCTGATGCGCTGGGACGCCACCGATCAGATTGAACTGATCAACCAACCACTGCTGCTGATTGCGGGGAGCAAGGCGGACAGTCTCTATATGTCCGCGGATGCGTTCGCCAAGGCCACTGGCACGAAGGACAAGGAATTGTTCAAGGTCGAAGGCGCCACCCACATTGACCTGTACCACAAACCGCAGTTCGTGACGCCGGTAGTCGCCAAGCTCAAAGAGTTCTTTGACTGGAATTTGAAATGAGGAGTGAACATGAAATCGCTGCCAAGATTTTCGATGAAGATCAACGTGGTCGCTCTGGCAATGCTGGTCAGTGCCGGCGTTTCCGCCAAGGCGCAAGACGCGACCAGAAAAACCGAACCGCTGATGATCCAGGAGCAAGGGAGCTTCGCCGTCGGCGGGACGGTGATGACCAATTCCGGCACCTATGACGCCATCAAGCGAAGCTCTACCGGGCAGACATTGCACGGTGATCACGCGTATGTGTTTTATCAAATCCCGGTAAAAGCCAGAAAACTACCGCTGGTGCTGTGGCACGGCTTTGGGCAGTTCGGTAAAACCTGGGAAACGACCCCTGATGGACGCGAGGGATTTCAAAACATCTTCTTGCGCCGCGGCTACCCGGTTTACGTGCTCGACCAACCGCGCCGGGGCCGGGCGGGCCGAAGCACGTTGCCACTGACGATCGCGCCGAAGCCCGATGAGCAAGACTGGTTCGGCACATTCCGCCTGGGCATCTGGCCCGACTTCTTTCCGGGCGTACAATTCTCCCGCGACCCGGAAGCGTTGAACCAATACTTTCGCCAGGTAACGCCCGACACCGGACCACTCGATCCTGCGGTGAATGTCGCGGCAGTCACCGCGCTTTTCAAAAAGATCGGTCCGGGCATTCTCGTCACCCACTCGCACGCCGGCGGCATGGGGTGGGATGTCGCTGTTAAAAACTCGAACGTCCGCGCCATTGTCTCCTATGAGCCCGGGAGCGGGTTCATTTTCCCGGAAAACGAAGTGCCGCCCGCGATGCCCAGCGCCGGGGGCGAACTGCAAGCGGTGGGCGTGCCGTTGTCGGAGTTCATGGCGCTGACGAAAATTCCCATCGTCATCTATTACGGCGATAACATTCCCTCGCAACCGGTGGCGAATCCGGGCCAGGACGGATGGCGGGTTCGTCTGGCGATGGCCAGGCTGTGGCGGGATGCGGTGAACCGCCGGGGCGGTGATGTTACCGTCGTCCATCTCCCGGAGATTGGCATTCGCGGCAACACGCATTTCCCGTTTTCAGACCTCAACAATCTTCAAATTGCTGACCTCATGTCCCAATTTCTCAAAAAGAAGCATTTGGATTGATCACCACGCGGACGCAGCCAGCAGAAACCGGAAAGACACTCTGAAGAGCCTTTCCCACAGACAAGCCAGCTTTCATTCCTTCTCGAGGCGGAGATATTTAATCAGCGCGCAAGTTTGGCGGGAGAAAGTTTTCCAGCCGGACATCCTGGATCATCCCTGGAAACTTTACAAAACCGGCGGGTTCACAGGCAGGCGCATTTCACCAGCCTTACGCGCTCAGATGGCGGCAGAGGTTGGCGAGCAGACGACGATGAAGGTCGCGCGAAATCACGCCGATTGTCCCGAGTAGAGCGGTTTCGGGCAGGGCAGCGAGAAATCCTAAACGAATAATGGAGGCGGCTTTCAGGCCGGTTCTGGCAAACTCTGAGTCGCTGGAGGCGATCAGTTCGTCGAAATCGGCAACGCGTTGCTGAAGTTGGGTGCTGATCCCGCAGATGAGCCAATCGCCAAACGGCGGGAGACGACGGAGTAGCACGACCGGCCGATTTTTGATGCGGCCATCGGCTTGGGGAAGCGGAGCGAGGGCGATTTCGCCTTCGTTCATGGACGGAGGTCGGCCTGGGTGTATTCCGGCTCGTCCTCGCCGTAGGCCCGCGCCAGTTGGTGGAGCGACAACCGTGACCAATCCTGCCGCTCGTCATTTTGAGGAAGCACCACGACCATCAACCGGGCGTTCTCGGCAAGTTTGTAATCCTCGTCGAGTTGAATCTTCTCGCCATCGAAGTGGGCGCTGAGAGCCACCGTTGTCATTGCCGGGCATCTTAACCTCGAAGCGCCTTTTGCACAAGCCGCCGTTACATTCTCCGACGACTTTTCGTTGCGCCGGCATTTCACATTCTCCCGCAGAATTGCAACAGTGATCGCAGGATCGCGAGAGCAGGATTCTCCTTCATGGGGCATTGTAGAGGCGTTATGGAAACGAAGCTTATTCGCAGGCAATGCATGCAAGGCATCGCAAGGCTGCGGCTGAGCACGTCCCCTTCGACAAGCTCGACTGCTCCTTCACTGAAGGTTTACGAAAGGACAAAACAACCATGAAAGCAACAGTTCTCTACGGTCCGCGCGACGTGCGCTTCGAGGAGCGCCCGACGCCGAAGATTGAAAAGCCAACCGACGCGGTCATCCGCATCGCCGCGACGTGCGTGTGCGGGTCGGATCTGTGGCCGTATCGCGGGTTGCAGCCGGTCAACGAACCCACGCCGATGGGCCACGAGTATTGCGGCATCGTCGAGGAAGTCGGCAGCGCCGTGCGGTCGGTCAAGCCCGGCCAGTTCGTCATCGGCTCGTTCGCCGCTTCCGACATCACCTGTCCGCACTGCCGGGCCGGTTACCAGACTTCGTGCGCAAATCGCGAGTGGATGCTGCGCGCGCAAGCGCCGGTGTTGCGCGTGCCGCTGGCGGACGGAACGCTCGTGCCCACGCCGGGCAATCCGCCCGCCGACCTGATCCCGAGCCTGCTGACCACTTCCGACGTGCTCGGCACGGGCTGGTTTGCCGCTGCCGCCGCCGGAGTCCAACCGGGCCAGACGGTCGCGGTCGTCGGTGACGGTGCGGTGGGGCTGATGGGTGTGCTCTCCGCCAAGCAAATGGGTGCGGAGCGCATCATCGTCATGAGCCGGCACGCGACGCGGCAACAGCTCGCCCGCGAATTTGGCGCGACCGACATCGTGACCGAACGCGGCGACGAGGGCGTGGCGCGCATCAAGGATTTGACCCAAGGCGTGGGCGTTGACTCCGTGCTGGAATGTGTCGGCACGCAGGAATCCATGCTGCAATCCATTCGTTGCACCCGACCGGGCGGCGCGATGGGCTACGTCGGTGTTCCGCATGGGGTCGAACTGGACGGCGTGGAATTATTCTTCAGCCACGTCCATCTGCACGGTGGACCGGCGCCGGTGCGGCAATACCTGCCGCATTTGATTGACCTCGTATGGAACCGAAAAATCAATCCCGGCAAGGTTTTCGATTTGACCCTGCCGCTCGAACAAGTAGCCGAAGGCTACCGTGCGATGGACGAGCGGCGCGCGATCAAAACCCTGCTGTGGCCCTGAAGCAAGAGGAGTCAACAATGCGCACATCAGCCTGGCTGAAAAACCTGTCCAGCGAGGCGCATCCCAATCCCTGGATCGCCGCCAAGCCAGCCCCGTCAGGGGTGGCATCTTTGTAGAATCAGCAGAAGAAGAATCCCAAAGCTCCGTCAGGAGCGACATCATCAGGCAGTGCAGGCGGATTCACTTGAGCGGGCGCATCATCCCGGACGATGCCGCCCCTGACGGGGCTTGGGATTCGGAGCCCTGGGGTTTCTACAAAGATGCCGCGCCTACGGCGCTGAGCAATGCTGCGCGTCCGCGCGTTTCCAGAAGCATCGTAGGTGCGTCATCGGTGTTGCACCGATCGCAAAATGATTCCGAAGCTCCGCCAAGAGCAACGTCACCGGGCAGCCGCCGCCGGCTTGGTTTCCCGCAGAATCGCGACAGGCATCGCAGAATCGCGAGAGCAGGTCAACTTAATCGGTGGCAATATGGTTGCGTTATGACAACGAACTCGAATTCCCGCCCAGAATCATCAGTTGATCCCACTCCGCCTGCCGCGTCCCGCGCGGGCTGGCCGGCGATCGAACTGGGAAAAATCGCCGCAGCGGATGACCTGCACATCGCGCCGTTCCGCGAGGACGGTGTGGCCTACGGCACGCCGACGTGGATTTGGTCCGTCGCAGTCGCGGGCAATCTCTACGTACGCGCCTACAACGGTCGCAACTCCCGCTGGTATCAAGCCGCGTTGCGCCAGAAAGCGGGCCGGATCATGGCCGCTGGAATCACGAAGGAAGTCTCCTTCGAGCCGGTCGCCGGTGCGATCAACGACCAAATTGACAATGCGTACCGGGCAAAATATCGAGGCAGCCCGTATCTCAATCCGATGATCAGCGCCGCAGCCCGGGCCGCCACCATCCGGGTCGTGCCGCGCATTGAACCATGATGGCAACCCAAAGCCGGCACGGAGCACAGAGTGAAGTCGCCGGAACTGGCGGAGGTGTATCCAATTCGCCTCGGCGAGAAATAGAGCGAACGAGTTGAGCAAACTGCGCCAACCAAGAGACGCCGAGTTTAGCCGCAACGATGCGGTTGGTTTCGTAGGGGAGCACAGTCGCCCCGGCTGTGGTTCAGTGCGCCCTCGCGCCAAACCCGTGCGCACGAGAAAGCTCCGAACGGTGCAGGCGTTTCGCCCGCACGAGTGGATCGGGCGAGCGCGCTCCCCAAGCCAAATGCATCGTTTAGTTTCCCTGCCTTCCCTTCGCAGAATCTCGTGTGACCTTCAGAAATCGTTCGGCGGCGGGCGTTAACCGTTTCGGCAGCCAAGCCGCGCCCACCACCAGCGGCGATGGCGAAGGCGTGATGGGGATGAGTTTGATTCGCGACCCCGTCGTTAACTCCAGGCTCTGCGGGAGGATCGCAACGCCTCGGCCGGTTTCCAACGCCGTCACCAGACCGATTCCGTCGTCGCATTCCTCTACGATGCGCGGGTGCGCTTTTGCCTCGCCAAACAACACCTCAAGGTAGGCGTGATACTCGGGATACTCTTTCCGACTGTACGCCACCAAGGACTGGCTCTTGATTTCCTTCACTGAAATCGAACGCAGCCTGGCCAACGGATGATCCCGGCCGACCGCAAGTCGCATGTGATCACGAGCGAACTCCTCGAATTGCAGGCCGCGCAGCATGGGGCGGGTCGGACGAACGAGGAAGGCGAGCTGCAATCGGCCTGCGTGCAGGGCGGCCAGCATTGCCTCCGGCGAGAGGTCATGCAACTTCACCCGAACGCCCGCGAACTGCTGATGAAACGCGCGCAGAGCCGCCGGCAGGAATCTTACGGTGGGCATCGGAGCGTAACCGACGTTCAGTTCCTCGCGCTGACCCGAAGCGACGACACGCGCCGCCTGCACCGCTTCGTCTGCCCGCTGCAATACCGCCTGCGACTCGGCGAGAAACGTTCGACCCGCGGCGGTGAGCCGCACCGATTTTGCGCTCCGCTCCAGCAGGCGAAAACCAATCTCGTCCTCCAGATCGCGAATCTGCCGGCTCAACGCGGGCTGCGAGACATGAAGCTTCAGCGCCGCGCGCGAGACGTTTTCGGTCTCGGCCACGGCGACGAAGTATCGGAGGTGGCGCAATTCCATCCGCGCCGAGCATACCTTCAGGTTATGCTGAGGCAAGAAACATGGTCTTTCTCAAAACCCGGCGGGCTGCGGCATACTGCTGGCGTATGAAAAACATCGCTATCCTCGGTTCGGGTAACATCGGCGGCAATCTCGCCCGCCTCTTTGCCTCCAGACACAACGTCACTCTCGGTTCACGCAATCCCGGGCAAACCCGCGCGAAGTTTCCGGAGCTTAACGTCACGGACTACACTCAGGCCGCCAAGTCCGCCGACATCGTCATCCTCGCCGTGCCGTTCTCCGAGGTCGCGGCGGTTGCCGCCAGGGTCGGCAGTCTCGCCGGGAAAACTCTCGTTGATGTCACCAACCCGCTCACGGCCGACTTCATGGCGCTGACCATTGGCCACACGACATCGGCAGGGGAAGCTGTGCAAGCCGTCTTCCCGCAGGCGCACGTAGTCAAGGCGTTCAACACGGTCCTCGCGCAGGTTCTCGCGAAGGCGGTTTCCGGCGCGAAGTCGCTGCCGTCGGTGCTGGTCGCCGGCAATCATGCGGCGGCGAACGCCGAGGTGGTGCAGTTGGCCAGGGATGCCGGGTTCAGTGCGTTTGACACCGGCCCGCTCACCAATGCGCGTTACCTCGAACCGCTCGCCGAACTGGGCATCCAGCTCGCTTACGCGAAAGGGCATGGCGGCGAAGTCGGCTTCACGTTCGCACCGGTCAACTGAGTGAATCGCAAATCGAAGTCATGAAAGCACTCCAACTCCTGTTCAAAACGAACAACCACACCGCGCCGCTCATTGCCCGGCTCATCCTTGGTCTCGTGATGTTTCCTCACGGCGCGCAGAAGATGCTCGGCTGGTTCGGCGGTCACGGCTTCGCCGGCACGATGAATTTCTTCACCGGCACCATGCACATCCCCGCCGTGTTTGCGTTCGCCGCCATCCTGGCGGAGTTCGCCGGTTCGCTTGGTTTGATTGCCGGATTGTTCAGTCGCGTGGCGGCGTTCGGCATCGCCAGCGTGATGACGGTCGCCATCCTGACCTCGCACGCGGCGAATGGCTTTTTCATGAACTGGTCCGGCAGCCAGAAGGGCGAGGGATTTGAATATCACCTGCTCGCCATCGGCCTCGCGCTCATCGTTCTAATTTACGGCGGTGGCAAGGCATCGCTTGACTCCGTGGTTCAACGCAAGTTGACTGCGAACGGTGCCAGACCGTTCGCTGACAAACCATTATGAGAACACTCCAATCTCAGTCCCAAACCAGCAACAAAGAAAGAGATCACCAATGAAAATCGCAATTACAGGCTCAACGGGGCAGCTCGGGCGCCTCGTGATCAATAGACTCAAAGCAAAGCAACTCGCCGCTGACACGATTGCTCTGGCGCGTTCGCGCGGGAAGGCGTCCGATCTTGGCGTCGAGGTTCGAGAAGCCGATTATGCCAGGCCGGAAACGCTCGAACCGGCACTTGCCGGCGTGGATACGCTCCTGCTGATCTCCAGCAGCGAGGTAGGCCGGCGTGCGCCCCAGCACGCCAACGTCATCGCGGCAGCGAAGAAGGCCGGCGTCAAGCGGATCGTCTATACCAGCATGCTGCATGCAGACACTTCTCCGTTGAATCTGGCAGGCGAACATAACCAGACTGAAGCAATGCTCAAGGAATCGGGCGTTCCCCATACGCTGCTACGCAACGGCTGGTACACGGAGAACTACACCGCGTCCGTTCCAGCGGCGTTGGCCAACAGCGCTTTTTACGGTAGCGCCGGAGAGGGACGCATTTCCTCTGCGCCGCGCGCCGATTATGCCGAGGCCGCAGCCATTGTCCTGACAAGCACCGGCCACGCAGGCAAGGTTTACGAACTGGCCGGCGACCAGGCCTATACCCTGGCTGATCTCGCCGCGGAAATCTCCAGGCAGACTGGCCGGTCCATCCCCTATGTCAATCTGCCCGAGTCCGAATATGCCGCCGCGCTCAAACGCGCCGGCCTGCCGGACGGTTTGGCTGCCGCGTTCGCATCCTGGGATGTTGGAGCATCGCAGGGGGGATTGTTCGATGATGGACATCAGCTTTCGAGGCTGCTTGGGCGGCCGACCACGCCCTTGTCCACTGTCGTGGCACAAGCGTTGAAAGCGGTGAGTTAGCGCAGGTGAGCCTTGCGCCGCAGATCGGCCGCAAGGCCACAGAATTCATGAACCAGATATGGAGACTCAGGGAAAACCGATGCGGTTCAGTGAGGAGGCAAGGTGATGAATAGGATCGGACGCCGCAATTTTATGAAATTGATGGCCGCAATGGGAGCGGTCGTTCTGCCCGGAGGCCGGGCCATTGCGCAGGCGCTCGACGCGCGATCGCCAGCGGACGTGATCACCGTTCGCGATGGTCGGATCGCCGGCACGCGGGAGGCCAACGGCACGCGCGTGTGGCGTGGCATCCCCTATGCCCGGCCGCCGGTGGGTCCGCTGCGCGGGCGCGCGCCACAGGAGGCTACGGCCTGGTCCGGTATCCGCGACGCGACCGCGTTCGGCAGCGAGGCGATCCAGCAATCGCTCGGACCGGACACCGGGCCGATGAAGGGATCGGAGGATTGTCTCTACCTCAACGTCTGGGCGCCGGAGCGCCCCGCGTCCGCGCCGCGCGCGGTCATCGTCTGGATCCATGGTGGCGGCTTCGTATTCGGCGCCGGCTCGGAAGCAAGCTATCATGGGGACGGTTATGCCGAGCGTGGCGATGTGGTGTTCGTCACCTTCAATTACCGGCTGAACGGCTTCGGTTATCTCCAGACTTCGCGTGATCCCGGCTCCGCCAACCTCGGCCTGCTCGACCAGATCGCCGCGCTGCGCTGGGTTCGCGACAACATCGCCGCGTTCGGCGGTGATCCCGACAACGTCACCGTCATGGGCGAGTCCGCCGGCGGCATGTCGATCGGCTGCCTGCTCGGCGCACCCGGGGCGCTCGGGCTGTTCCACCGCGCGATCATCCAGAGCGGCGGTGCGCGACCCGTCTTTCTGCCCGATGAACCGCGACAGGTCATGTCGCTGGCGCTCCGCGAAGCCGGCCTGCGCCCCGGCGAGGATGAGAAGCTGCTGGCGCTTCCGGCGTCCGATCTCCACCGCATCTTCAACGCGCTGGCCGCCGCGTCGAACTCGGCGCTGCTGGGTGGCGAGGCGTTCCACCCTGCGGTTGATGGCGTCGTCCTGCCGAAGCATCCGCTGCTGGCGCTGGCGCCGGTGCCGACGCTCATCGGACATTGCGAGAACGAAGGTGTGACCTTCGCCAAGGTCACGACCTTGACCGAGGGGCTGCCCAAGAAGGTCCGCTCGCTGGTTGGCGCGGCGCGCTGGGAGGCGTTGACAGCCGCCTACACCGGCACACCACGTCCGCAGCGCGACCCGACGGTGGACTTGTTCAGCGACATGTTCACCGGCATTCCCTCACTGCGCCTCGCCGATGGTCTCGTCACGGCCGGCGCGCCGGTTTGGAGCTATCGCTTCGACTATGAGAAGGCGTCACCAATTGGCGCGGCGCACGCCAGCGACATCGCGTTCACCTTCGGCCAGCCGAAAGGCGTGCCGTTCCCGGTGGATTGGACCGCAGAGGCCAGGGCCGTGTCGGACTTGATGCGCGACAGCTTCATTGCGTTTGCCAAGACGGGATCACCGGAGACCGCCGCGCTGCCCCAGTGGCCGCGGCACGACCCCGACGGACTGCATTATCTGCGCTTCGACGTGAAGCCGTCCGTAGCCCGCGACGTAATCGGCGCCGCACGGCGCGCTGCCTGGAAGCCCGTTCCGGTCAATGCCGTGTGAGGATCTACGACGATGCCTGTCATCAGGAGATAAGCGCAGGCATCGGTGTGCGAGACAAGGTGATCTCACTGGCCCACTTCGGTGGCATCCAGCCCGACACCCAATACCCGATTGCTTCGGCATCGAAGTTTCTGACGGCCGCAACGGTCATGGCCGTCGTGGATGACGGCAGGTTGCAACTCGATGCGCCCATTTCCACCTGGCTTCCAAAGCTGCCGCCAGCCGCCGGCAAGCTGACCTTGCGTCAACTGCTGTCGCAAGCCTCTGGACTCGCCGGCTCCAACAAACGAAGCGCCTTCCACAGACTCTTTAACAACCAGTGGCTCTGGGGCGCACTGGGCTTGTCGCTGGCGCTCCATGTGGCCGTGATTTACGTGCCGTTTCTGCAAAACGCCTTTTCGACCGCGAACTGAGTTTGAGCGATTGGCTGCGTTGTGCCGCTGTCGCCAGTTCGGTTCTGTGGCTTCGTGAGCTGGGTAAGTTCAACACGCGTCGAGTGGGGCAAACCTCTAAAACGGTATGACCAGCATCAGCATTGAAATCGTCGCTATTTTCGTTTTGCCAGCCGTCAAGGGTGTTTTTGCCATGACCGAAATCGCTGTGGTTTCCGCCCGAAGGCTGCGGCTTAAACGATTCGCCGATCAAGGCGACGAATGGTCCCAAGTGGCGCTCGAACTCGTTCACTCTCCCAATCGCCTTCTTTCCACCGTGCAAATCGGCATTACCCGGGTCGGCGTCATGGCCGGCGCATTTGGCGGCGCTACGATTGCGGAGAAGATTCGAGACACATTGCAGTCGCCTCTGACGCTTGCTCGCGACGCTGAGGCCATCGGCCTGGCCATCGTGGTGATTGGTGCGCATGGAAAACACCAGCCCGAGGGAGTTGTAGCAGCAGATCGAGCGGGCCAGTGTGACCGGTCACAGCTTCCCTAAAACAAAATGGCGAGGTTATTTGCAGAATTTGCAACACATGTTCAAAGGCAACTCTGCGTCACCAGCAAAGCTCAGCAGCTACAACCCGTTTCGCGTCCTTTTGGGCTCGGTTGACACTGAACGGAATTCAACTACGATGCGATTCACCACTATGGCCTCTGCCTTGAAAATGAAGATCGTCGTTGCCGCGAGCGTGCTGACTGTCGCGGTGGGGATCTATTCCTGGACCAAGCTGCGACCTTCGGGCCCCGGTGCGGGCTTCGTCAGCGGCAACGGTCGTGTCGAAGCCACCGAGATTGACGTCGCGACCAAGCTGGCCGGTCGAGTGCAGGACATCCTGGTTAACGAAGGTGACTTCGTGCAGGCCGGGCAGCCGTTGGCGAGAATGCAGATCGACGTACTGGAGGCGCAACGGGACGAAGCGCGGGCGCAGAACCAGCAAGCCAGCAACTCGGTCAGCAGTGCGCAGGCGCAGGTAACGGTGCGCGAAAGCGACAAGGCGGCTGCCCAGGCCGTGGTGGCCCAGCGCGAGAGCGAATTGGAGCTGGCCCAGCGACGGCTGAAGCGTTCCGAGACCCTGTCGAAAGCGAATGTCAATTCGGCCCAGGCACTCGACGAAGACCGGGCCAACGCACGCAGCGCGGAGGCGGCGCTCAGTGCGGCCAAAGCACAGGTGGAGGCGGCGCAGGCTGCAATTGACGCTGCCCGCGCCCAAGTGGTGGGCGCGCAATCAGCGGTCATCGCAAGCCTCGCCACGATCGCGCGGATCGAGGCCGACATTGCCGACAGCCAGCTCAAATCCCCTCGCGACGGCCGCGTGCAGTACCGCATCGCCCAGCCCGGCGAAGTGCTCGGCGCCGGGGGCAAGGTGCTCAACTTGATTGACCTCGGCGATGTCTATATGACTTTCTTCCTGCCGGAAACGGCGGCCGGCAAGGTGGCGATAGACAGCGAAGTACGCGTCGTGCTCGACGCTGCGCCGCAATACGTGATCCCCGCGAAGGTGTCCTACGTCGCCAGCACCGCGCAGTTCACCCCGAAGACAGTCGAGACCGCCAACGAGCGCCAGAAACTCATGTTCCGGGTCAAGGCGCAGTTCTCTCGCGAGCTGCTGCAGAAGCACCTCAAAATGGTCAAGACGGGCATCCCTGGCGTGGCCTGGGTCAAGCTGGACCCGCAAGCGCAGTGGCCAGAGAGCCTGACGGAGAAGACGCCGGAATGAGCATGGACAACGCCGGTTTTCGCTCGCCGGTCGCCCGGCTGGTCGGCGTGAACCTGCGCTACGGCAAAGCGCTGGCGCTGGACCGCATTGACCTGGACATCCCCGCCGCTTGCACGGTCGGCCTGCTTGGTCCGGACGGCGTGGGCAAGTCCAGCCTCATGTCGCTGGTGGCGGGCGCGCGTGCGGTGCAGGAGGGACGGGTCGAAGCGCTGGGAGGTGACATGAGCAGTGCGCGCCACCGCAACACGGTCTGCCCGCACATTGCCTACATGCCTCAAGGCCTGGGGAAGAACCTCTATCCCACCCTCTCGGTCGAGGAGAACTTGCAGTTCTTCGGCCGCCTTTTCGGCCATGACGCGACCGAGCGCCGGCGGCGCATTGACCAGCTCACCATCGCAACCGGCCTGCGGGCGTTCCTTAACCGTCCAGCGGGCAAGCTTTCGGGAGGCATGAAACAGAAATTGGGACTGTGCTGCGCACTGATCCACGACCCGGACCTGCTCATCCTGGACGAACCGACCACCGGCGTGGACCCGCTGGCGCGCAGACAGTTCTGGGACCTGATCGCCGGCATTCGGCAACGCCGCCCCGGGATGAGCGTGATCGTTGCCACCGCCTACATGGAAGAAGCCGACGGTTTTGACTGGCTGGTGGCGATGGATGCCGGCCGGGTGCTGGCCACCGGCACTCCGCACGAGCTGCGCGAGCGCACCGGCAAGAACTCGCTCGAAGCGGCATTTATCGCGCTACTGCCGGAAGAGAAGAAGCGCGGCCACAGGGCCGTGGTGGTCCCGCCACTGGCCGCCGATAACCCGGAAGGGATCGCCATCGAAGCGCGTGAGTTGACCATGCGCTTTGGCGATTTCACTGCCGTGGACCACGTCAGCTTCCGCATCCGCCGTGGTGAAATCTTCGGATTCCTTGGCTCCAACGGCTGCGGCAAATCCACCACGATGAAGATGCTCACGGGCCTGCTTCCCGCTAGCGAAGGTCAGGCGTGGCTGTTCGGTCACCAGGTGGACGCGCACGATATCGCCACACGTCGGCGGGTCGGTTATATGTCGCAGGCGTTTTCGCTGTACTCCGAACTCACGGTGCAGCAAAACCTGGTGCTCCATGCGCGCCTCTTCAGCGTGCCGGAGGCAGAAATTCCGTCACGGGTCCGGGAGATGGTGAGCCGTTTCGGCCTGAATGGGGTGACCGACGCCTTGCCGGACAGCTTGCCGCTGGGGGTTCGCCAGCGTCTGTCGTTGGCGGTAGCGATGGTGCATGAGCCGGAGATGTTGATTCTCGATGAACCGACCTCGGGCGTTGATCCGATCGCGCGCGACAACCTCTGGCGGTTGATGATTGACCTGGCTCGCAAGGATCAGGTTACGATCTTCATCTCGACCCACTTCATGAACGAAGCCGAGCGTTGCGACCGCATCTCGCTGATGCACGCCGGTCAGGTGCTGGTCAGCGACGCTCCGGCTGAGTTGGTGCGCAAACGCGGCGCGGCCACGCTGGAGGAGGCGTTCATTAGTTACCTGGAGGACGCCAGGGCCAAACACGAACAGAGCAAGCCGGCCGCGACAGAGGCGGTTGCCCAGCCCGTCAATGCTCCCGCCGCCCCCAGGCCCTCCGGACTTCCCCAGACGCCGCGCGCGCGTTTCAGCACCGCCCGGATGTTCAGCTACACCCTGCGCGAGACGCTGGAACTGCAACGCGACCCGGTGCGGTTGACACTCGCGCTGCTCGGCAGCCTGATCTTGATGTTCATCATTGGCTACGGCATCAACATGGACGTGGAGCAGCTCAGTTTCGCAGTGCTCGACCGCGACCAGACCAGCCTGAGCCAGAATTACGCCTTGAACCTCGCCGGTTCGCGCTACTTCGTCGAGCACCCACCGATCACCGACTACGCCGAACTCGACCGCCGCCAGCGCAGCGGCGAACTCTCGCTCGCCATCGAGATACCGCCCGGTTTTGCGCGCGACGTGAAACGCGGCACCCCGGTGCAAATCGGCGCCTGGATTGATGGCGCGATGCCGCAACGGGCCGAGACCGTGCAGGGCTACGTCAACGGCATGCACCAGGGCTGGCTGGTGGACGTGGCGAAGCACCGGCTCGGCCAGGCTGCCACCGGTTTCGCGACTATTGAGACGCGCTATCGCTACAACCCGGACGTAAAGAGTCTGCCGGCGATTGTGCCCGCAGTGATCCCGATCCTGTTGCTGCTGATCCCTGCCATGCTGACGGCGCTGTCGGTGGTGCGCGAGAAGGAATTGGGCTCGATCATCAATCTCTACGTCACCCCGGTCACTCGCATTGAGTTTCTGCTCGGCAAGCAACTGCCGTACATCGCGCTGGGGATGCTCAGCTTCCTGCTCATGACCCTGCTGGCCGCCACTGTGTTCGGGGTGCCGGTCAAGGGCAGCTTCGCCACCCTGGCGCTGGCGGCGCTCATCTTCATCGTCTTTTCCACCGGAGTGGGCTTGTTCGCCTCCACGTTCACCCGCAGCCAGATTGCCGCACTGTTCCTGACCCTGATCGGCACGATGGTTCCGGCGATCGAGTTTGCCGGCCTGCTCAACCCGGTGTCCTCGCTGGAAGGCGCCGGGAAGCTGATTGGCCAGATCTATCCGGCCACCTACATGCTGACCATCAGCCGTGGGGTGTTCGGCAAGGCCCTGGGTCTGTCCGACCTCCACACCCTGTTTGTGCCGATACTGCTGGCGGTCCCGGTGATTCTCGGGCTGTCAATCGCCCTGCTTAAGAAGCAGGACACCTGACCATGGACTTCGCCCGCAACATTTACCGCCTGGGGGTTAAAGAACTGTGGAGCCTCGCCCGCGATCCGGTCATGCTGGTGCTGATCGCCTACACCTTCACGATCTCGGTTTACACCGCCGCCACCGCGATGCCGGAAACGCTGCACAACGCGCCGATCGCCATCGTGGACGAGGACGGGTCGCCCTTGTCGGCGCGCATCGGCTCGGCCTTTTACCCACCGTACTTCCTGCCCCCGCGGATGGCGTCGCTGGCCGAGGTTGATCCAGGCATGGATGCGGGCCAGTTCACCTTCGCCCTGGACATTCCGCCGGACTTCCAGCGCGATGTGCTGGCCGGCCGTTCCCCGGCGATCCAGCTCAACGTGGATGCCACCCGCATGAGCCAAGCCTTCATCGGCAGCGGCCAAATCCAGCAGATCGTGCTCGGCGAAGTCAATGAATTCGCCCAGCGTTACCGCCGCAGCGCCGCGCCGCCGGTGGAACTGGTGCAGCGCGTGCGCTTCAACCCGAACCTCGACCGATTCTGGTTCGGCGCCCTGATGCAAATCATCAACAATGTCACCATGCTGTCCATCATCCTCGCGGGAGCCGCGCTGATCCGCGAGCGCGAGCACGGCACCGTCGAGCATCTGCTGGTGATGCCGGTCACTCCTGCCGAGATCATGCTGGCCAAAGTCTGGTCCATGGGCCTGGTCGTGCTGCTGGCGGCGGCGCTCTCGCTGGTCTTCGTCGTGCAGGGCGCGTTGCGTGTGCCGGTCGAAGGTTCGGCGGCGCTGTTCCTGGCCTGCGCGGCGCTGCACCTGTTCGCCACGACGTCCATGGGCATCTTCATGGCCACCGTGGCGCGCTCGATGCCTCAGTTCGGCCTTTTGATGCTGCTGACGCTGCTGCCACTGCAAATGTTGTCGGGCGGCTCCACCCCACGCGAGAGCATGCCCGCGTTCGTGCAGAACGTGATGCTGGCCGCGCCCACCACTCACTTCGTGTCCGCCGCCCAGGCAATCCTCTACCGGAGCGCCGGGTTGGATGTGGTCTGGCCGCAGTTCCTCGTCCTGGCGCTGATCGGCGCGGTCCTTTTCTCCCTTTCCCTCAGCCGGTTTCGGAAAACCATAGGAATGATGGCGTGACTTGAATCGAGAAAAGCCACAAGCGCGCACGGGACATGGGCCATGTCCGCCTCAGCGCGGCCCCGCAACCCGGCGGGATGTTCCTCCGCAAAGGGCCAATCACTGGACTGGAGCCATCAGCCGCGCCCCACGCACCGCGAATCGAAACCAGAAGCCCCGATCCTTCAATTCCTGTGCTTTCACGGAGTTTGCGTCGGCGAAATCCTGCTCCAACATCCGGCGCACCTGGCCGGCAAACCCGGCATCGGCGAAAGCCATCGTAATCTCAAAGTTCAGGCGAAAAGAGCGATTGTCGAAGTTCGCGGTGCCGATGGTGCAGTAGAGGTCGTCAATGAACATCACCTTCTGGTGCATCAACCCCTTTTGGTAGCGATAGACCTTGATGCCGACTTTCTCCAGTTCATCCAGGTAGGACCAGCCGGACAACTGCACCAGCTGGTTGTCAATTTTGTCCGGCAGCAGGACGCGCACGTCCACGCCGCGCAAGGCGGCAAGCTGCAGCGCGCTGATGAACTGTTCATCCGGCACGAAGTAGGGACTCGCCAGCCAGAGCCGGTTCGTGGCCGCGTTGATGGCGTTCAGGAAAAACAAGGTGCAGGTTTCGAGTTCGTCGGCGGGGCCGGTCGGCAAGGCGAGCGCCACGCGCCGGGCGCCGGACGCCGCCGGTTGCGGATTCCAATTGAGCTTGAGGAGTCCCTGGCTCGCCCAATGCCAGTCCTCAAGGAAGGCCGCCTGCACTCCCTGCACGACCGGGCCGGTGACCTTGACATGAGTGTCGCGCCAGTTGCCGATTGCTGGATCGCGCCCCACATACTCGTCGCCCACGTTAAGTCCTCCAACCCACGCGGTCTGGCCGTCCACGACAACGATCTTGCGATGATTGCGGAAGTTCAACTGCCAGCGGTTGGCGCGACCCTGCGTGGTGTTGAACCTGCGCACCTCCACGCCCGCGTCCCGCAGTTCGGCCAGGAAGTTTTCCTCCAAGTCCGGACTGCCGACTTCATCGTAAAGCACATAAACGCGAATGCCCTGCCGGGCCTTCTCCACGAGCCGTCGCTTCAACTCTCCCCCTGTGTTGTCCTTGCGGATGATGTAGAACTCGACCAGCACATACTCCTTTGCCTGTTCTATGCCCTCGAAGATCGACTTGAAGGTGGCGTCGCCATCCACCAACAACTCCGCATCATTGCCCGTGGTGAAGTGCATCCGTGCGAGCCTTTGGACTGCCAGGGAGTGGCCGAGGGCAGGAATTGCAACGAGTCCACGATTGGTGAGATTCACCAAATACTGCTGGTGGATTGGAGAGGTGTGCGCGAGATCGTTGCGGCGCGCAAGGACGTAGCCTTGAAATTTGCTGCGCCCGAAAACCCAATAGGCGGGCACACTCACATACGGCATGGTATTGAGCGCGACGGTCCAGGCGATGGCGCCCTGCGCCGTGCGAACCTCCATAATCGCGCGCACGGAAGTCAGCGCGCCGGCCAGATGGGCGAAAATGAAGAACCACGTCACAATCCTTCTTTTCCGTCTGCACAACCAACCCGCCGTTCGCTTTGCCGCAGGATGGCGGTCGAGGTATTTCGACAACAACGAGCGGACTTTCTCAAACATAGGAGCATTCTATGGCTGGGAGCGGTCACAGCAAGGCTGCCAGCCGGGTTTAGTTGTTCGTCGCGGCAACTTCATTGCCATCCCGGGCGTCGTCACTTTCTGCCCGCCTCTTCCAGAGAATGGCTGCCCCCAATGTTCCGGCGGTCAGCGAGGCGATAAAGATGGCGATCTTCACGGCAGCGAAATCTGCCAGATCGGGAAATGCTTCGCCGGCGATGAATAGCGACATCGTGAAACCGATGCCTGCGAGCGCGCCTGCACCCGCAAGCTGGCGCCATGAATACTCCGCAGGCTTCACCGCAATGCGAAAACGAACTGCCCGCCATGCGGCCGCGAAGATTCCGACCGGTTTGCCGACCACCAGCCCCAGGATGATCCCCGCATCAGATGGTCGTGAGTTTCAAAGACACCCAGCGATAGAATCACCCGGCGTTCGCCAGCGCAAAGACAGGTCGCATGACGTAGCTGGACCAGGGTTCCATGGAGCAAGGCAGTTTGTCCGCCGGCGATTCGATCCGAGCGTGGAGAGCATCAAAGGCGCGCAAGGCAGGCTCGGAAAGGCCATGTCGCATAACGCGCTCTTTGGCAAATCTGGTTTCGGCCTGCAGGATCGCTTCGGCTTGCGCCATCAGCACCGGAAAATTCGCGGGAGGTAAAGCCGGCGTACCGAGCGCGAGAATCACCCCCGCCAAAGCGGCATGTAGTCCCGCCTCATGCAGGCAAATCCAGAGGACGACACCAAAAACGATGTGCGGCAACGGGCGGCAAATGCCCCAGCGGTTGAGCGCCACCAAAAGAGCTGTCACCACCCCGGAGGCGATCAGAAAATTCACATTGACCGCTTCCGTGTAGAATGCCGCGATGACGCCAATCGCCACCAGATCGTCAATGATGACGGCGGCGGTCAAAAGCACTCGCAGTTCCACCGGCACGCGGTTCCCCAGCAACACAATCAGCGTGACCGCGAAGGCCGCATCGGTTGCGAACAGAACTCCCACCCCGCCGCAAGCGGCCCTGCCCGAGCGATCAACAAATAGATGACAATGGGTAAAGCCATGCCGCCGAAGGCAGCAATCACTGGCAGCGCGCCGGAACGCAGGGTTGAGAGATGGCCGACGGTGAATTCCCGCTTGATTTCCAGCCCCACAACCAGGAAAAAGACGCTTAACAATCCGTGCCTGGCCCGGTCCAGCAGCGGCGGCACGAATCCGCCCACCACCCCTGTGACAACTGAGCACGTCAATCGTCCCGCCGTTGCGCCCGCGCTTTTTTTTCCGGTGTCTCCTGCGCAGAACTGTCTCCGAGACGACGTGCCGCCAGGCGGGCCCGCGCGTTGCAATGGCTTGATTTAGGTCTTGGGGCGGCACCTGCCCTGTGACAAGCTGGCGGCATGAAAACATGCCGCTTCCTGCCTTTGGTGTGGTTACTCGGGATGCTGGTGGTGAATCCGTCCCCGATCAGCGCGACAGATTTTGCCCGGGTGAAGGATCTCTTTCGCGATCCGCCCCGTGAATACAGCACCGGTCCGCTCTGGGTTTGGAATGATTTGCTCACGGATGAACAAATCCGCTCGACGCTGCGCGATCTGGCGCGCCAGCAGGTGAAGCAAGTCTGGGTGCATCCGCGCCCCGGTCTCATGACGCCTTATCTCTCGCCCGAATGGTTTCATCTCTGGAGCGTCGCGCTCAAGGAGGCCCGCCGGCTCGACATGAACGTCTGGATTTACGACGAAAATTCCTACCCGAGCGGTTTTGCCGGCGGATGGGTGCCGGAATTGATGCCCGAAGCGCGCGGGCGCGGATTGAAGCTCACCGAAACCAAAACCGCGCCCCAATGGAGCGACGGGTTGATCGCGATTCTGCGGGTGACGGGGAATGGCGCGGAAGATGTCTCCGCCAAAATCAAAGCCGGTGAAGCGCTGCCCGAAGGCCGTTATTTCGTCGCGACTTTGCTGCGCGCCGAGGATCGCGCCTGGACGGGCGATCATGCCTATGTGGATTTGCTGTACCCCGGGGTGACGGAAAAGTTCCTGGAAGTCACGCACGAGGCGTATCGGAAGCACTTCGGCAAGGAATTCGGAAAGCGCATTCCGGGTTCGTTCACGGATGAACCGGAATTGCTGCCGGCGGGCGGGATGCCGTGGACCGCGGATTTGCCGGAACAGTTTCAGAAGCGTTGGGGTTATGATTTGATCGCGAGCCTGCCGGGTCTGGCGGCCGAGGTGGGCGACTGGCGGCGCGTGCGGCACAATTACTATTCGACGCTGAATGAACTGTTCGTCGAGCGCTGGGGGCAGCCTTATTTCAATTATTGCGCGTCCAATCACCTGGAGTTCACCGGTCATTATTGGGAGCACGAATGGCCGAATTGCGGCATGGTCCCGGACAACATGGCCATCGCCGCGTGGGAACATCGTCCGGGCATTGACATCCTGATGAATCAATATGCCGAGCATACCCATGCGCAGTTCGGCAATGTGCGTTCGTGCCGCGAGATTTCGAGTCTGGGCAATCAGTTGGGGCGGCGCACGTTCGTGGAGGTGTATGGCGCGGGCGGCTGGGATTTGCGCTTCGAGGACATGAAGCGGATCGGCGATTGGCTGCAGGTCCTCGGCGTGGACACGCTCAATCAGCACCTCGATTACATCACGATCCGCGGCGCGCGCAAACGCGATCATCCGCAAAGCTTTTCCTATCACGAACCGTGGTGGGACGCGTATCACGTCTCCGCCGGGTACTTCGCCCGGCTGACGGCGGCGTTGTGCCAGGGCGAGCAGATCAACCGCATCCTTGTGATCGAGCCGACGACAACCGCGTGGATGTATCAGGGCCACGGCGCGAAACTCGGCGTGCTGGGCGATTCGTTTGCCAAACTGCTGATGGCGCTTGAAGCGGCTCAAATCGAGTACGATCTCGGCTGCGAAGATGTCATCAAGCGCCACGGCCAGGTCCGGGATGGGAAATTTCAGGTGGGCCAACGCGGCTACGACGTGGTGGTGCTTCCGCCGCACACCGAGAACCTCGACGAACGTGTCGTGGATCTGGGGGAGGAATTTCTCAATGCCGGCGGCCAGGTGGTTTGTCTGGGTGAACCGCCATCGCGCGTCAGTGGGCGGGAATCCGGGCGCGTGCGGGAGGGCGTGAGCGAAGCGGGCTGGACGACGGCCACGGCGGAGGCCGCGCCCCAACTGTTGCAACGCTGGAATCGGACCAATGAGTTTCAGATCCTCCGCGCCAGTGGCGACCGCGGCATCCTGTTTCACCTGCGCCGCCAGTTGGCCGATGGCGAGTTGCTCTTCCTCGTCAACACGAGCAGCGAGTTTCCGTCCACCGGGGAATTTGTTTCGGCGCGCAAAGGCGTCGAGCAACTCGATCTTTATTCAGCGGAGGTCAAGCCTTATCCGTTCGCCAACCTGGGTTTGTTCGTGAAGGCGGGTTTCAAGCTTCCGCCCTGCGGCAGTTTGCTGGTGTTTCTGTCCAACCAACCGCTGAAACCGGTCGCGGCGCCGAATGAAAGCGTGACCGCCATTCCGCCGTCGGATGCGATCGTCGCCCGGCGGGTGGGGCCCAACGTCCTGACCCTGGATTACGTGGACATCACGGCCGGAGGCGAAACCCGGTCGGACCTCTACTTCTATCAGGCCAACCAGTTCGCCTTCCAAAAAAACGGACTGGAGCGCAATCCCTGGGACAGCGCGGTGCAGTTCAAGGACCGGCTGCTCACCAAGTCCTTTCCGGCGAACAGCGGTTTCACCGCGAGTTACAAATTCACCATCGAAGGCGCGGTGCCGCCGGACCTGGCGATCGTGATTGAGCGGCCCGATCTCTACACCATCACCTGCAACGGGCAGCCGCTCAAAACCCCGGCGTACACCCCGGCGAAAGTCTGGCAATCGAAACGCACCACCTATGCCGAAGGCACCGTGCTCCGGCCCAGTCCGGAATTCAAGGATTGGTGGCTCGACAAGGCGTTCGGGAAAATTCCGCTCGCCAGCGTGGCGCGCACGGGTGAAAACGTGGTCACCCTCACCGCCGCGCCGTTCACCATTTATCACGAGCTCGAATCCGCTTACGTCCTCGGCGAGTTCACCCTGAAGCCGGCGCAGCAGGGCTTCGTCATCACGCCGGATCAGCCGCTGCAAATCCAGACGCCCACAACGGTTGTCTCCCGGACGCACGGTGTGAACCCGGATCAAACCATGTGGTTGAGCGGCGGCATCGGGTTCGCCCCGGGAACGGAGGATCGCGCTCCCTTTGTGGTGTTTGATCTGGGCGGCGCACGCGACTTGAGCGCCCTGCGCATCTGGAATTACTGCGAAGCCAACGTCCGCGATCTGACGGCGCGCGGCGCGAAGGAAATCCGGTTGAGCGGTGCCACGGATGCGGCCATGCCGCAATTCAATCAGCCGCTTGGTCAATTCACGTTGCTCCGCGGCAGCACCAGCGGCGGCAGGGCGCAAGACCTGCCCGTGGTCGCGCAGGACGTGCGCTTCGTGCGCGTGGATATTTTGAGCAACCAGGGCGGCGTCAACTTCCCCGCCACCGGCCAGCCGGAAGACAATGGCTTCGTCGGCCTCGCCGAGGTGCAGTTCCTCGACGCGAATGGCGGGAAGATTGATGGGGTGAAAATTCATCAAGCGTCCAGCGAACTGGGCGCGCGCGAGCGCCTGGCCCGGCACCTGGTGGATGACAGCGGCTTCATCCGGAAGCTTTCCGGCGGCTGGGATGCGCAGGGGCATCCGTTCTACGCCGCCGGCGTGGCGTATCAGCAAAAGTTCAGGGTCGCGAAACGGGAGGGACGTTACGTGGTCGCACTGCCGCAATGGTTGGGCAGCGTGGCGCAGGTGTCGGTGAACGGCAAACTGGCGGGCTACATTGACGCGCCGCCCTACGAATGCGACGTGACCAAACCGATCAAGCGCGGCGAGAACACGGTTGTCGTCACCGTCATCGGCACACTGAAGAACACCTTGGGACCGCATCACGGCCATCCGGCGTTGGGCGCGGCATGGCCGGGCATGTTTCAGCGCGGCCCGAATCCCGGACCGCCGCCCGGCGAGACGTATTCCACCGTGGGTTACGGCTTGTTTGCGCCGTTCGCGTTGAAGCAAATCACCCGATGAGGCGGATGACGGAGGCCTCCACGCGGTTGTTCGTCCGGCGGAAGGGGCGCTGGTTCGCGGCGATGAGGCGGACGGCCGCGGCGGGCGTCCTCCTCGCCACCGCTGCGACGGCGGCACCGCCGGTTCTCCCCGGGGACCGCATGTTGTCCGCGTACTTCCGCCACGAGACCGCCGTGCTGGCGGAACGCTGCCTGGCCGATATCCAGTCGCTGGAGGACTGGGTCGCCAGGCGCGCCAAATATCGTCGGCAGTTGCAGGAGATGCTCGGGTTATGGCCGTTGCCCGAACGCACGGACTTGAAGCCGGTCGTCACCGGCAGGATCGAGCACGCCGAATTCACGGTGGAAAAACTGCATTTTCAGGCATCGCCGCAACTTTACGTGACCGCGAATTTGTACCGGCCAAAACAAGTGCCGCAGCCGGTGCCGGCGATTCTCTATGTTTGTGGACATTCCCGGCAGACCGGCAAGGGGGTCAGTTACGGGAACAAAACCGGATATCAACATCACGGGGCGTGGTTTGCCCGGAACGGTTACGTATGTCTGATGATTGACACGGTGCAACTGGGCGAGATTGAGGGACTGCACCACGGCACCTATCGCGAAGGCCTGTGGTGGTGGAATTCGCGGGGCTACACGCCGGCGGGCGTGGAGGCGTGGTTCGGCATCCGGGCGCTGGATTACCTCTGTACCCGTCCCGAGGTGGACGTCGAACGCATCGGCCTGACCGGGCGTTCGGGCGGCGGTTCGTACACCTGGACGGTGGCGGCACTGGACGATCGGGTGAAGGTGGCCGCGCCGGTGGCCGGCATCACCGACCTGCACAACCAGGTGGTGGATGGCTGCGTGGCGGGGCATTGCGATTGCATGTTTTTCGTGAACACGTATCGGTGGGATTTCCCCCAACTGGCCGCGCTCATCGCGCCGCGTCCGTTGCTCATCGGCAACACGGACAAGGACGGCATCTTTCCGCTGGATGGCGTGGTGCGTTTGCATGAAAAGGTGCGCCGCATTTATCGCCTGCACGGGGCGGAAAACAATCTGGGGCTGCTGATTACCGAAGGGCCGCATCAAGACACCCAGGATTTGCAGGTGCCGGTCTTCCGCTGGTTCAATCGTTTTTTAAAACATGAACAACCGCTGATCGAGATGGCAGCGAAAAAGTTTTTCGAGCCGGAACAACTCCGAGTGTTTGATCAACTGCCCGCCGACCAGATCAACACCGGGATCCATTTCCGCTTCGTTCCGAAAGCCCGGCCGCCGGCGGACGCGGCCGCGGAGCCCCCGCGGGAGGCCCTGCTGGCGACGCTGCAAGCAAAGACGTTTGCAGGCTGGCCGCAGGAGAATCCGCCGCTGGCGGCGGAGGGCCCCGGTCCGGTGGTGCGTGAGGGTCTGCGCTTCAGCCGGTGGGAGTTCACCAGCCAGCCCGGGGTGCGCCTGCGTTTGTACGTGCTGGAGCCGGAGGGCGGGGCCGCGGCGGGCGGCGCCGTTCACTTGAACGTGCTGGATGCCGTGGGCTGGTCGAACTGGCTGGGTGCGGTACGGACGGGGTTCGGCGCGCAATTGGTGGATGAATTATCGCTGCCGCATGCGGCGGCGGCGCAAACGGAAGCCTTCGCGCGGTTGAAGGCGCGCGTGGTGCAGAGCGCCGATCATGGGGGACAGGCGTACTTCGCGCCGCGTGGCGTGGGTGGATCTGCCTGGTCCGGTGATGCGGGACAGCAAACCCAGATCCGTCGTCGCTTCATGCTCCTGGGACAGACCCTGGAGGGGATGCGCGTGTGGGACATCCGCCGCGCAGTGCAGGCCCTCCGCGCGGTGAACGGAGATTCTCCCATCCGGGTAACGCTGCAGGCGGATGGGCCGATGGCGATGAATGCGGGCTGGGCCGCGCTGTTTGAACCGGAGGTGCGCCTGGCCTCCACCAACGCGATGTCGGCGTTGACGGAGTTTACCGCGCCGGATTACTTGAACCTCTACAAGGTGATGGATTTTCCCCGGGTCATGGAATGGCTGGGCGGCGCTCACGCGCCAGACCGGGCCCACGCGACAGCGCCATGAGCGCAGTGCGGAGGACGCTCCGCCCGGGATGCCGGTTTGCGGGCTCCGGAAACGCGTTTCTTCGCCTGCGATCCGGCCCCGGGTCAGGCGGCATTGGAACCCGGCCTTGCCGGGATGGTCGCCGGCAGCCGGCGCCGTGCCGGTCCCGGCGCTGCCACCGTTGCGGCCCGGCCCCGGGCGCGTTCTTGCTCTGCGCCAGACGGCTTGGCAAGATGCGCGCGCAACATGCGGGAATCTTTGCGCGTTTGGGCGGAAGCCGTTGAAACTTTTGTCCTCGAAGTCATTTTCGAGGAACGCCAGGGTAAACGGGCGACGGTGGTGCGCGGTTTGTTGTTCCTCGCGTCCAAACTGTTTGCCGTGGCGGTGAAGTTCCGCCGCCTGCTGTACAACGCGCGCATTTTGCGGGATACGACCCTGGGGGTGCAGGTGATTGCGGTGGGAAACCTCACGGTGGGGGGCACGGGGAAAACGCCGGTCGTTGAAAAATTTGCGCGTGAACTGCAGGATGCCGGCCGCAACGTGGCGATCTTGTCCCGCGGCTATCGATCCAAACCGTCGCCGTTGCACCAGTCGCTGCTGGACCGGATTCTGTTCCGCCGCGATTCGACTCCGCCACGGGTGGTTTCGGATGGGAAATCGTTGCTGCTCGATTCCGAGATGGCGGGGGACGAGCCGCACATGCTGGCGTCCAATTTGAAGGACGTGGTGGTGCTGGTGGACAAGGACCGGGTGAAGAGCGGGCGGTACGCGATCGAGCGGTTTGGCTGCGACACGCTGCTGTTGGATGACGGATTCCAGTACTGGCGGCTGCGGGGGCGGCGGCACGATGTGGTGCTGATTGACGGCCAGCAGCCGTTCGGCAACGAATATCTGCTGCCCCGCGGCACGCTGCGCGAGCCCGCGTCGCATCTGGCGCGCGCCCACACCATTTTCATCACCAAGAGCGATGGAAAAACGGAGGCACTGCGGCAGCGGATCGAGGTCCTGAATCCCGAAGCGCCCATCATCGAGTGCGTACACCGGCCAATGTATCTCGAAGACGTGTTCAGCGGAGAACGCGCCACGCTGGACCTGATCAAGGGGCGCAAGGTGGCTTCGTTGAGCGGCATCGCGCAACCGGAAAGCTTCGAGCAAAGCCTGACGCGGCTGGGGGCGGAGGTGGTTTACTCGAAACGGTTTGCGGATCATCACCGTTTCACCCAGCAGGAGGTGCTCAACACCATCAACCGCAGCAAGAAGCGGCAGGCGGAAATCATTGTCACCACCCAAAAGGACGCCGTGCGCTTTCCGAAATTGAACCGCCGGGACCTGCCCATTTTTTTCATGCGCGTTGAGATTAACATTGTGAGCGGCGCCGATGATTTCCGCGATTGTGTGCGCCGCATCTGCTTCCGGTGAGCATGGACGGGCTGATTTACTGGCTGGCCAGGATTTTCGTGACGCTGGTGCAGGCGCTGCCCTTGCGGGGCGTGGCGCGGCTGGGGCGTTGGGGCGGGGCGGTGGCGTTTCGTCTGGATGGACGACATCGCGCCGTGGCGATCCGCAACCTGACGCGGTGCTTCCCGGAGAAACCGCCGCTGGAGATTCGTGAACTCGCCCGGGAAAACTTCCGGCGTTTGGGGGAAAATTATCTGGGCGCGCTCAAGACGGCTTCGATGACGGCTGGAGAATTGGGACCACATTTCCGTTTCAACGGGGCGGAGAAACTGCTCGCTCCCGGCGCGACCAACGCGGGCCCGCCGCGCAGCCGGGTGGTGGCCATCGGGCATTTTGGCAACTTTGAATTGTACGCCCGCTTTGGGCAGTTTGTGCCGCAGTTCCAATGCGCGACCACCTATCGGGCATTGCGGCAGCCGGGACTGAATCGTTTGCTGCAGGAATTGCGGGAGCGTTCGGGATGCCGGTTTTTCGAGCGGCGCACCGAGGCGGAGCTGTTGAAAACCAGCATGCGGGAGGCGGGGCTCATTTTGGGGCTGCTGGCGGATCAACATTCCTCGCTGGGTTCGGTGCGGTTGCCGTTCTTTGGGCACGAATGTTCCACCAACGCGGCGGCAGCGGTGTTTGCCCTGCGTTACGAGTGCCCGCTGCACACGGCCGTCTGCTACCGCACGGCATTGGCGGAGTGGCAGGTGGAGATCGGGCCGGAGATCCCCACCCGCCGCAACGGGCAGCCGCGCGCCGTGGCGGAGATCATGGCCGAGGTGAACCGCGCTTTTGAGGCGGCCATCCGGCGGGATCCGGCGAACTGGTTCTGGGTGCATAACCGCTGGAAGCCGGTCAAGGGCGCGGGCTTGCGGATGGGGCGCTCCTGATGTTTTCAACTTTGAACTTCACTTCCGGAATTGATACTTTTGCCGCATGGCACGGAAGGATGCAACGGGAGCGCACAATGGTTGGGCGGATTTTATCGGCCTGGGTTTGCTGGCCGCCGCGGTGCTGTTGTTGCTGGCGCAATGGTCGTTTGATCGTGGCGACATCAGCGCCCTGGTGAATCCGCCCAACAAGCCGTTGCACAACTGGATTGGTTCGGCAGGAGCGCATGTGGCGTGGGTGTTCTTTTTGCTGTTTGGCCTCACGGCGTACCTGGTGCCGGCGCTCTTCCTGATTTTCGGACTGGGACACCTGTTCAACTTCATGGGGTACCTCCGGGAGCGTTCCAAATGGAGCGCTTTCTGGGCGGTCATGCTGCTGGTCTCGCTGACGGGGCTGTTGCACATCCTCCATGATTCGGGGATGACTGGACAGGTGCCCGAACGCCTGGGTTCGCAGTGGGCCGGAGGCTGGCTGGGGTGGTTGACCTTTGAATACTTGTTTTGGATGGCGGGCAAGGTGGGCGCAATCATCCTGTATCTGACCCTGGCGTTGTTTGGGGTGCTGTTCCTGACCAATTTCCGTCTGGGCGCATGGTTGCAGACCTGGGCGGCGGAGCAGACCATGCCGTTTGCCAAAGCCGGCGCCAATTCCGCCGAGGCAGCGTTGGAGCGCCGGGCGCGTGATTTGGAACGCAAGAAGCGCGACCTCGAGGCGGAGGTGGCCAAAACCATAACCGCCACCAGCGGCGGGACCGAACACGGATTGGGTCCCGACCTGCGCCCGGTGCCGGAACCCACGGTGCGGGATCTGAGCGTGCCGCAAGTCAAGGGACGCGGGAAGAAAACCGAAAAAACTGAACCCACTAAGGAAATTGAGCCTGCGGACGAAGGTGAGGTGATTTCCGCCGCCGAAGTCAAGGCCGCCGCCAGCGCGGCCAATTCCAGCGAGGTCAAGACGGAAGCGAAGCAGGAAGGCGACGGCAGGCCGGGGCCGGCCGATCCGGCGGATGCAGCCGGCACTCAAGCCACCGAAACAAAACCGGAACCCAAAATCCACATCACCCACGGCCCCCAGGGCCGCGCCCGCGCGCGTCGCAAACCAATCACCGTCGCCGCAACGCCGTTGATCGGGAATTACCAGCTGCCCTCATTGGATTTTCTGCACCTGCCCGACCTCACGGTCAAGCCGACGGAATCCAAGGAGGAATTACTGGCCAACGCACGGCTGATGCAGCAAACCCTCGCGCAGTTTGACATCCCGGTTGAACTGGGGGACATCACCAAGGGGCCGACCATTACCCGTTACGAACTGCATCCGGCCCCGGGGGTGAAGCTGGAAAAGATCACCGGGTTGGCCAACAATATCGCCGCGGCATTAAAAGCGGAACGGATCAACATTCTGGCGCCGATTCCCGGCAAAAGCTCGGTGGGCGTGGAAGTGCCGAACACGGTGAAAACCAAGGTCATCGTGCGGGATTTGTTCGAGACCGATGAATGGCGCAATACCAAGGCGAAAATTCCCGTGGCGCTTGGCAAGGACGTTTACGGGCATCCGATCATCGCGGATCTGGCGGAGATGCCGCATTGTCTCATCGCCGGCAGCACGGGCTCCGGCAAATCCGTCTGCATCAATGCGATCATCGCCTCCCTGCTGTACCGCTTCACCCCGGATCAGATGCGTTTCGTGATGATTGATCCGAAGGTGGTGGAATTGCAGCAATACAACGTGCTGCCGCATCTGGTCGTGCCGGTGGTGACGGATCCCAAGAAGGTGATTCTGGCGCTGCGCTGGGTGGTGAGCGAGATGGAAAAGCGATACCAGATTTTTGCGCGGGTGGGCGTGCGCAACATTGCCACGTTCAATGCGCGGCCCCGGCACAAACCCCTGCCGGAACGGGAGCCGGAGTTGCCGCTGACCAGCAAGAAGGAAAAGGTGGAACCGGGCGCGGAAGGCTTTGCCGTGGAGGTGGACGAGGAAATCGTCGTGCCCCGCGAGGAGGACATCGTCATTCCCGAGAAGTTAAGCTACATCGTGGTGATCATTGACGAGCTGGCGGATTTGATGCTGGTGGCGCCCGCCGATGTGGAGATGGCGATTGCGCGCATCACCCAAATGGCGCGCGCGGCGGGCATCCATTGCATTGTGGCGACGCAACGGCCGTCGGTGGACGTCATCACGGGCGTGATCAAGGCCAACATACCCGCGCGCATTGCGTTTCAAGTCGCGGCCAAGGTGGATTCCCGCACCATTCTCGACGCCATGGGTGCGGACAAGCTGCTCGGCAAGGGGGACATGCTGTACCTGCCTCCGGGTTCGGCCAAATTGATCCGTGCCCAGGGCGCGCTGATCACCGACCAGGAGATTCAGAACGTCGTGGATTTCATCGCCAAACAGGCCAAGCCCAGTTATGAGATGGAAATCCACCAACAGCTGTCCCGGCCCACGCCGGCGGCCAGCGAGAGCGGCATTGACGAGGATGAGGAGATCATCCAGGACTGCATCGAAGTCATCCGCAGCGAACAAAAAGCGAGCGTCTCCCTGTTGCAGCGGCGGTTGCGGCTCGGCTACGGCCGCGCGGCCCGCATCATGGATGAACTTGAAAACCGCGGCATCGTGGGGCCGAGCAAGGGTGCGGAGCCGCGGGATATTCTGATTGATCTGGACGTGCCGGCGGAAACGGAAGATCCCGCGCCTCATTGAGGTCCGGCGAACGCCCGCGTCGCGGTTTCGCGGGCCCCGCCCTTCCTGGGCGCGGCCAGGGCGCGGCCGGACGAACCACCCCCCGCTGGCAGCGGGAAAATCGGGGTTCGGAAAATCTTTTCTGTTTGACCGTGGCCGGGATTTGAATTAACACTCGCCCGCTTCCATGACGTCCCGGAACGGGACGACACGGAGCACCCAGTAGCGAAACGCATGGCGAAGAGCACGACATTTTTGGCGGCGGATTTTGGCGCCGGCACGCTGAAGCTGGCTGAGTTCGAAGTGAACGAAGCCGGCGGGCTGGTCTTCAGGAACTACATCCTGAAACCGCTTGGCCTGCAGGGGGCGCAGGAAACGCGCCGGGAAGAGCTGGTGGTCAAGAAGTTGCAGGAAGCCATTGCCGAACTGGATCTCAAATCCAAGGAGATCAATGTTTGCGCCCCGGGTTTTCATGTTTTTTCCAAATTCGTGAAGCTGCCCCCGGTGGATGCCGGCAAAGTCACGCAAATCGTCCAGTACGAGGCGCAGCAAAATGTCCCTTTCCCGCTCGCCGAGGTTGTTTGGGACTATCAGATTTTGGGCGCCACCGCCGGAGGGGAGTTGGAGGTGTTGCTGGTGGCCATCAAGTCGAACATCGTGGATGGCTTGTTTCGCACCACGGAAGCCAGCGGCCTGAAACTGAATATCTGCGATGTTTCGCCCGCGGCGCTGTGCAATGCCTTCCGGTTCAGCTATGGCGAGCCGGAGGAATGCACCATGTTGCTCGATATCGGGGCCAAAACCAGCAACCTGGTGATGTTTGAGAAGGGGAAGGTGTTTGCGCGCAGCATCAATCTCGGCGCGAACGCCATCACCCAGGATTTTGCCAATGAGTCGAAGCTGAAGTTCGACGCCGCCGAGAAGATCAAGATCGAGCAGGGCTTCGTCAGCCTGGGGGGGGCGTACGAAGAGCCGGAAAATCCGCATCAGGCCGCCATCTCGAAGATTGCCCGGCAGTTCATGACCCGGTTGCACATCCAGGTCAATCAGACGCTGCAATTCTATCGCGGCCAACAAGGCGGCGGCGCACCCCAGCGCCTGTATCTGGCGGGAGGCGCTTCCATCATGCCCTACACGGCGCAGTTTTTCGCGGAAAAGCTCAATGTCCCGGTGGAGTACTTCAATCCGTTCCGCAGCATTCAAATTGATCCGGCGGTCAACCTGGAGGGGCTTTCCAAGGTGGCGCATGCGTTGGGTGAGGTGGTGGGATTGGGCTTGCGGAATCTCGCCAACTGTCCGGTGGAGTTGAATCTGATCCCGCAGAGCACCCTGCGGGCGCAGAGTTTCAACGAAAAGAAACCGTACCTGATTGCCACGCTGGGCAGTCTGGCCTTGATAGCGTTGGCGGTGGGCTTTTTGTTCAACAAACTGGCCAGCATCAAGGAGGAAAAGTTGAATGAACTGCAGCCCAAGCTGGACGTGTTGAAGAACAAGGACCAGTTGTTCAAGCGGGAATACGGCAAGGTGAAGAAGCTCATGGACGAAGCCACGCAATACGGGGACTGGCTGGCGGAGCGGGCGCTCTGGCCGCAGGTCCTCGAGGAAATTCGTGGGGCGCTGATCCGAACCGAAAGCATCACCGAACAGGAGTTTGGGACGGACACCGGCGTGTGGGTGGAGAAGATCAATTCCTTCAGCCCCATTGGCGCGGACCCCAACGCGGCGGCGAGCGCGTTGAGCGCCATGAACCCGGAGCGACCCACGGGATTTGCCGGGGGAATGGACCCCCGGATGGCCGAGCGTTATCGCCGCTATGCGCCGGCGCCGATGGGCGCGGAACGCTTTGCCGAAGGCCCGATGCCCATGCCGGACGCGGCGGCCGGCGGCGCGGTGGACGGGACGGGCGAAGCAAAGACGAATCAGGTGGGAACGATCAAGCTGGAATGCCGCGGGGTCAGCCTGCGCAACATCAACCCCGCCGCAGATCAACGCATCGTCTTCGAATTCCACAAACAACTGGCCAACACCAACAGCACGGTGGTGGATGCGGAAGGCACCAAACTGGACCCGCAAATCATCCAGGATGATGCCACGGGCACGTTCACCTTTGGCCTGACCCTGTCCTTGAAACGACCGTTGAGTTTGTAACATGGAGTGGATCAAACGAAATCTGATTTTTGTCGTTAGCGCGGTGGTTGCGTTGATTCTGCTCGGGGCCGCTGGTTGGTATGGATACTCGGGTTTCAACAACAACTCCGTGAAAAAAGAGGCCATTACCACGGCCTACGGCGAATTAAATGAATTGTACCGCGCCAAGCCTGCACCCGGAGACGGGAAAAAGGTGGACAACATCAAAATGGCGAAGGAGCAGCAGCAGGAGGCGGACGCCTTTCTCACCAACCTGACCGCTTACCTGCAGGAAATCCCCGCCATCCCGGCAAAAACGGGCGTCACGGGCCAGCGTTTCTCGGCCGCCCTGCAGGAAACGATCAGCCAGTTGCAACGTGAAGCCACCAACAACAGCGTCATCGTTCCGCCGGGATACAAATTCTCGTTTTCCCAACAGGCATCCCTCGTGCAGTTCGCTCCGGGCACCTTGGACGCCCTGGCGGTGCAGCTGGGCGAGGTGAAAGCCATCTGCGACATCCTTAACGAGGCCAAGATCAATTCCCTGACCGAAGTCCGCCGGGAACGCGTCCCGGGCAATCCCGACGATTTGAAGGGGCCGGTCACGGATTACATTGACAAAAAATCCATCACCAATGATCTGGCGGTTGGCAGCTTTTACGAGATCACTTTCCAAAGCTTCACCCCGGAACTGGCGGCCGTCCTCACCGGTTTCGCGCGTTCCCCGTACGGTTTGGTGGTCAAAGCAATCAATGTTGAGCCGGCGACGGCCACGTTGCTGAACGAACTGATGCCGACCCCGGGGATGCCGGGGTATGCGCTGCCGCCGCAGCCCTACGCGGCCCCGGGGGGGCCGGCCGCACCGGGGTATCAGCCGATGGTCCGTTCGGAAATGCGGATGGGGATGGGGGTCGGAGGGGGAGGGGCTGAAGGGCGAATGAGCCGGTATGGCGGTGCGGGCCAGATGGCCCCACGCTACGCCCAGGTGCCGCAAGCCCAGCCGATGCCCGCGCAACCGTATTACGCCAATCCAGCGCTGGTCGCCCCCAAATCGGGGACACAACCGTTTTTAACGGAGAAGCAGTTGAAGGTGACCTTGTTGGTCGAAGTGCTCAAACTTCTTCCCGCGAAATCGTAACGGCATGGACTTGCTCAAGAAACATTACGAAAAAATCATTCTGGGCGGGGTGCTGTTGATGCTGGCCCTGGGGGCCGCCTGGTTGCCGCTCAAGATCGGCAGTGAACGGGACGAGCTGCGGCAGGAGGAGGACCGGATCATCAACCAGCCTGCCAAACCCTTGGAGCCGCTCAATTTTGTCACCCAACAGACGCGCATCACCGATTTGCGGATGGCCACGGTGCTGGATCTGACCTCCTCCAATCACGTCCTCAATCCGATGCATTGGGAGAAGGGGGCGGATGGGCGCATCGTCAAAATCAAAACCGGTGAAGAAACGGGTCCCAAGGCCCTGGTAGTAACGAAGCAAACCCCTCTCTATCTGAAAATTGCCCTGGAAGGAGTGAATGCGACTGAAACCCCGCCACGCTACGCGATCAGTGTCGAGCAAGAGGCCGCGCTCGACCGTCGGAAGCGCGGGCGGAAAACGGTTTTTGCCACCTTGAACAACAAGACGGACGACTTCGTGATCCGTGAAGTTCGCGGGTCCGCCGACAATCCGGAATTGGTGCTGGAACTGGCGGAGGACGGCGGCACCATCACCCTGTCCAAGGACAAACCGTATCAGCGTGTGGACGGGTATATGGTGGATTTGAAATATCCCCTGGAGAATCGCGCACCCTGGGTGGGGCAGCGGGTGGGCTCCGCCCTCAAGTTTGGCGGGGAAGATTACATTATCGTTGCGATTACGAAGAATGAAGTTGTAGTCTCCGCCAAGTCTAACCAGAAAAAGACGCCGATCCCAATCCAGTTGTGACCAGTTTTGCAAACGTCCGAGTAACAATTTCCGCATTTGTGATTAAAACCAGAAGTCATCTCATGACAAAAGCCGCTGCCATTAAAATTCTCGCCGCCGTGCTCGTTGCCACCGCATTTTCGGCCACCGTCGTTGTCGGCGCCGAGACGGATGCTGCCATTTCGGAAGCCGTCCGCCGGGACGCCAACAAGATTCTGCTTGTGCAGAAACTGGAGGAGGCCAGTCGCGCCGTGGCCAATCGCGATCTGGGCAACGCCGCCAAACTGTACGACGCGGCCGTGTCGCTGGTGGATCAGATCGGGGCGGTCAATTGCGAACTGGAAGCGGGCGAAGCCATTCGCGGGTTTGCCGGCGTGCGGCTGCAGCTGGCGGAACTGGCGCGGAAGCGCGGGGATTTCCGCGAGGTGGACGTGCAGTTGAACCGGATTCTCAAGGTGGACCCCAAAAATTCCCAGGCGCTGCTGGCCAAACAGCAAAACGACAAAACTTTGCGCGAACTGCGGGGACAAATTCCCACCGATGCGGCGGTGTCCGAGGCCCGGAAGGGGCAGGAAGCCCTGGTGGAATCCAATACCCACGTGCAAAATGCGCGGGTTCTGTTGGAATCCGGCCGTCTGGATCAGGCGGAGGCGGAATTGGATCAGGCGCTGCAACTCGTTCCCGGCAATCCCTCCGCCTTGCGCTACAAGGAGCTGCTGCGCAATCAACGCTACCAGATCAGCTTGTCCCATAAAAACCGGGACAATGGCGAGAAAATCCTGGAAGTGGTGAATACCTATGCCGACCGTAAAGACCGGGACCGGCTGCCGGTGCCCAATCCGTATAATCGTGTGGATACCGTTCATACCGGCAAAGGGCGTCAGGCGATTTACGAAAAGTTAAACAGCATCAAATTCGACATATTTCCCCCCGAAGGTTCCCCGGATTCCCTGCCGCTGAGTGAAATTGTGCGGATCCTCGGTCAGGAGTCGCCAAAGCGCGACCCGAATAAGGAGGGGGTCAACATCATGATTGATCCGACGCGTCCCGCCCAGGCGGCGGCGACGGCCGTGCCCATGATTGATCCGGCGACCGGTTTGCCCCTGCCGCCTCAACCCAGCAGCGAGGAGGAGGTGGATGTGGGCTCCATTAACGTGCGCTTCGGGTCACCCCTGCGGCGGGTAACCTTGAATCAAGTGCTGGATGCCATTACCACGGTGGCGGAACGTCCGCTCAAGATTTCCTATCGGGAGTACGCCATTTACCTCTCCTTGAAGGGCCAGGAAACGACGCCATTGTTCACCCGCCAATTCGATTTGGATCCCAACACGTTTTATCAAGGGCTGGTCAATGTGACTGCTGAATACTTGGATATTGCCTCGCAAAGCAGCGGCGGGGGCGGCGGCGGCGGGGGTGGCGGCGGTGCCAGTGGGCAATCTTCCTACATCATTCCCCGCGTGAGCGTTACCGGACAGACCAGCTCCATTGGCGGTCAGGGCGGTGGTGGAGGTGGCGGCTCGCAGCAACAATTGGGAGGGGGAATTCCCGGGATCACGACCACCAACAGCATGGAGGCCGTTTCCGCGACCGCCCGGCAGTTTTTCTTCAACCTCGGCATCAACCTTGATCCCGCGCTGGGCAAGAGCGTGTTTTTCAATGACCGCAAGGGCATCTTGCTGGTCCGGGCGACCGCCGAAGAACTGGATCTGATCGAGCAGGTGATCCGGGTGATGAACGTCGCTCCGCCGCTGGTGAACATCAAGACCCGGTTCACCGAGATTTCGCAGAACGACAGCAAGGCCCTGGGTTTTGACTGGTTCCTGGGCAATCTCATGGTCGGCAACAAGTCGGCGCTCTCCGGCGGCACCCAGCCCTCGTTTACCGGCAGTCCGTCGCAGGCGAATCCGGGCGGCTTCTTTCCCGGCACCGGACCGTCCGGCATTATCCCGCCGTCGGCCGGCGACCAGCTTTTGTCGGGTGGTTTGCGCAACACGTTCGGCACGGATGCCACGGACATCCCCGCCTTGGCCAGCTTTACGGGGATTCTGACGGACCCGCAGTTCCGGGTGGTGCTGCGGGCCATCGAGCAGCGGGACGGCATTGAGCTGCTGAACGAAGGGCAAATCACCACCTTGAGCGGTCGTCAGGCGCAAATTCAGGTGGTGGAAGTCAAAACGATCGTTACAGGCGTGGATCAGAGCCAGGGAAACCAGGGCGGCGTGGCGGCCACTTCCGGCAGCGGCACCGTGAATCAGGCGGTGGCAGCGACCTTCCAAACGCCCAACACGTCGCCGGTGCCGCTCGGGCCAGTGATTGATGTGTTGCCCACGGTTTCTTCCGATGGCGTCACGATTCAAATGGCCATCATTCCCACCTACACCGAATTTGTGGGTTATGACCTGACGACGGCGCAGTCGTTTGTGCCGACGGCCATCACCGGGACCGGCGCCACCCTGGCGGGCACCTTGCCGTTGCCCGTCTTCCGGGTGCGGCAACTGGCGACCAGCTGCATTGTCTGGGATGGTCAGACGGTGGTGCTGGGGGGGTTGATTTCCGATACGGTAACCAAGCAGAAGGACAAGGTGCCGTTTCTGGCCGACATTCCGCTGATGGGCAAATTGTTCACCAGTGAATCCTCCCAGACCAAGAAGAAGAATCTGGTGATTTTCGTCACTCCCCGGATCATTGACCCTGCCGGCAATCCGGCTCATGCGGATAACGAATTACCCTTCGCACAAGGGGCGACGCCGCAGATAAACAGTGCGGCGATGCGGTAGTGGAACACCGCCGGAAGGGGAGAACCGGTCGGGGGAGGAAATGAGAAAGGCCTTGCGTGTCCCGCCTCCTGGTAGTTGACGGTCACGCTTATGCCTATCGCGCATTTTACGCGATTCGTTCTTTGAGAATGCCGGACGGCCGGCCCAGCAACGCCATTTACGGCTTTGTGAAGATGCTCGGCAAGATCCGCGCCGCGCTGCGTCCCAGCCACGCGCTGGTGGCCTGGGATGGTGGACTGAGCCCGGAGCGGCAGCAGACGCTGCCGGGTTACAAGGCGCAGCGGCCGGAAATGCCGGAGGATCTGCAGGGGCAACTGGATGAAATCACGCGCTATCTGGAGGCGGTGGGGGTGGCCAGTTATTGCGAAACGGATGTGGAGGCGGATGATTACATTGCGCGAGTGGTCCGTGAGGGGGGCCGCCGGGGAGTGGATGCGGTGATCGCCAGTTCCGACAAGGATTTCATGCAATTGGTGGGCCCGGGAGTCGGCTTGCTGAATCCCAATGACAAAACGGAAACGATTTGGTCGTCCCAGCAGGTGGAAGCCAAAACCGGCGTGCGTCCGGAGCAGATTGTGGATTGGCTGAGTCTGACGGGCGATTCGGTGGATAACATTCCCGGAGCGCCGGGGATCGGACCAAAAACTGCCACGGGGCTGTTGCAGCAGTTTCAGAGTGTTGATGAGCTTTACCGGCGGATCGCGGAAGTGCAGCCACGGCGGGTGCGGGAGGGCTTGCAGGCGGCGGAAGCGGAGGTGCGGCGGAATCAGCGCCTGGTGCGGTTGAATCCCGAAGTCGGGCAGCCGGTGGACTGGGAAGCATTGCGGGAAAAAGCGGCGGATCGCGGGAAGCTGGCGGAGTTGTATCGTGAGTGGGGTTTCCGTTCCCTGCTGGCGGAGTTGTTGAAAGCGGGGCCGGCGCAGCCCGAGCTGATTTGAGGGTGGCAGTGCCGGCGGGGATTGACCGACTGGTTGTTGGAACGTGGATGGGCGTGAAGTGATTCAAGTGGTATTCGTTCGAATCCCGTGCGAACGTCGGGACATTGATAAATGCAGAGACGGGTTGGTTTTGAAAATCGTTATGGCCATTTTGTTTAAGATACGGCGAGGCGGCATTGCTGCCGGATTGAGCCTGCTGGCCTGGTCGGCCTGGGCGCTGCCCGGGAACTACACCATTGAAGGCGGCGAATACAAGCCGGCCGGCACTTTGCTGGGCGCCCAAACCCAAGGTGGGATCAGTATCCGGCCTGCGGGCGGCTACCTGGTCTGGCGGGATAACATCACCGATGGCGAGGGCACCGGAATCAGCGCGCGCAAACTGGATGGCAGCTTGACCGGGACGTTCAGCACGTTCCGGGTCAACCAACTCGGGGAGGAAGACCAGGAGAACCCGCAAGTCACCCTGCTGCCCGACGGGGGCGCGGCCTTTGTCTGGCAGGGCGGCAAACAGGGGGATCAGCATATTTACGGTCGCGTCCTGGGGGCGGATGGCTTGTGGGCGACGGATGATTTCCTCGTGAGCACCACCACCAACGTCCCGCAGCGCGACGCCTCCATCGCCACCTTGACCAATGGCAGTGTCGTGGTGGCCTGGGCCAGTGCGGGGCAGGTGTCCGCCGGCAGCATGCAGGATGTCTATTTCCAGATTCTGCTCCCCTCCGGCGCGAAATATGGCGGCGAAGTTCTGGTCAATTCCGAATACACCTCGTTTAATCAGCGCTCGGCCCGCGTGGCGGCACTCAGCGATGGTCGCTTCGTGATCGTCTGGGTCTCCGAATTGCGTCGCTTCGAGAACAGCGTGGATATTTACGGGCGGATTTTTTCGGCGTCCGGGGCGCCGGCCTCGGGGGAATTTTTGATCAATACCGGCTCGAATGTCTGTGCGAATCCCGCGGTGGCGGCGGCGCCGGATGGTGGTTTTGCCGTGAGCTGGTCGGAGATGGATTTGCACGGTGCGGACAATCGCTGGGACATTTATGCCCGGCCCTTTGCGGCGAACCTCATGGGAGGCACAACCCGTCGCGTGAACACTTACACCGTGGGCGATCAGGTGGACTCCCGGATCGGTGCGTTGCGCGGGGACTATCTGGTGGCCTGGACCAGTGTGGGCCAAGACGGATCGCGGGAGGGAGTTTACGCCCAGTTCCTGCAGGCGGACGGGACTCTCCACGGGAACGAGTTCCGCGTGAACAGCACAACGGTCAACCAGCAGATGATGCCCGTGGTCGCCTCGGACGGGGCCGCCCGCTTCGTGGTGGCCTGGTCCGGTTATGTCGGGGGCGGGGCGAACATGGATTTACATCTCCAACGTTATGTGAACACGGATCACCCGCTCAATCCGCCGGGCGCACCGATTATCAGCGTCCTGGACACCACCCGACTGGCCCTGTCCTGGCCGACGGTGGAGGGAATAGCGGTGGCCAGTTACGAGATTTACATGGACGACGGGGCGGAGGCCACCGCGGTGACAACCAACAATTTTTGGACGGCCACCGGGCTGGCGGCCAACAGCACCCATCGCTTCCGGCTGGCGTATGTGTTGTCGGACGGGCGGCGCTCCCCCCTGTCGGCGGCCGCCACCGGCACCACCTACGTTTACCCGTTTGACTGGTACGGGATCCCGGCGGATTGGATGTTCGCCAAATTCGGCGCGAACATGAATGCGTGGCCCACCGCGGATGCGGACAGTGATGGGGATGGAGCTTCCAATCTCCTTGAATTCCTGCAAGGGACGGACCCGATGGATCCGCACAGCGTTCTGAAGTACCATTTACGGCTCACCGAACAAGGTGTTTTCCTTGATTGGAACACGCAACCGGGCCTGCTGTATCAGGTGCAGTCTGCGCCGGCGCTCAATGGAACGTGGGCGGACTTGGGGGGGCCGCGGTTTGCGGCGGGCACCAATGATTCGCTGTTCGTCGGCCGGAGCAGCGGCGGGTTCTATCGCATTGGACGCGTTCGCTAAGGAAAGTTTTTATGGCGCAAAAGTTTCGCAACTTCTGGGTGGCAGTCGGATTGATGGTGCCGGTTGGCATGGCCTGCGGTTCGGCCTTTTTGGGGCCCAACAATGAGGCGTACCAAATTACCGAAAACGGGTACAATCCCAACGACCTGGACGGACTCCCGACCGGGCCAAAGAACCTGGGCGAGGAATACCGGCGGGTCACACCGGTAATGTTTTATACCTTCGATCAGAACTTCATTGATTATTTCGGGACCAACGGCATTGATGCAGTGGATCGGGCCTTTGAAGTGTTCAACGGGTTGACGAATGTTTCGAGTTACACCCCCGGTCTGTTCGAGTTTCCGATGGAGGCGCAACGGGTCAATTACCAGGCCCAGGCGTTGTTCTTGAGTGATTTGAAATCGGCCACCATGAGCATCATCATGGAACAGTTGGGGGCTGCCCAACCCGACCGGTACGTGTGGACGTTGCATGCGCGCTGGCATGAGGGCGACGTGGCGTGTCCGGCGGGGCAGAATTACACGGTGGTGAAACGGAATTTTGAACCCATCAGCAGCGACTTGAATCAATTGCAGGCCAGCAGTTACGTCAACGGCACGCTGTACAGCTACAAAATCGTTGAATTTTGCCAGACCCCGACCCCGTACGGCTGGCTGGCCGACGCCGTGGAGTTCAACGTGGACCCGCTGGCGACACCCTTCACCGCGGTTGCTTCCGGTTTTGGGAGCATGCCTTATCTGTTGGGGGGCACGGCGCTGACCGCCTTGGGGGGACTGGGCGAGGGATATTATTACACGGGCTTGACCCGGGATGATGTCGGGACGCTGCGGTATCTGATGCGTGCGAGCAACGTCAATCTGGAATCCGCCGGGACCAACGTGCTGACCTACGTGACGAACACCACCGCCGAAATTCTGCCGACGGCGGATCTGGCTACGTTCATTGAAAATGCCCGGGTCAGTGATCCGGCCACCCTCACGGCGTTGTATCCGGGTTTGCAGATCGCCGGCTCATCCTCCTATCTGACCAACGTGCTCACCACCAATACGGTGTTCTACGTGACCAATGTGCCCTTCGCGCCGGCCGGGATGGCGGTTTTGCGTTCGGCCACTGTGGTGACCACCAATATTCAACGGCATTATTTTCACGAATTTCTCAACGCTTATATTACTCCGGAATACCAGCTGACTTCCAATTTCCAGGTGCCTCTCGTGCCGGGACACACCACGACGAATTACACCATCAATAACGTCATTACGAACATCTCGGCCGAGGGCTGTCCCCCTCTGACTCCGGCGGGCACCGTCTGCACGAACGTCACGATTCAAACGGAAGTGTTCAACAGTGTCGGAGGGGATTTCTACATCCTGCCGACCAACTGGTGCGCGGTGGGCAACGTGAAAACGCAGTTGATCCAGGTGGTCACCCTGGAGGGGGAGACCTTCACGGTGACCAACGCCCCGGGGACCATCAACACCAATGAAGTCTCGTTCACGGTGACGCCGACGCTGACCTACACGCAATATGTTTATCAGGTAAATCCCGTGCTCTGTCCGGAGGATTGGGCCGCCTACCGTCGCGGGATCGAGCGCGTCCAGTTCGTGCGTCGTGATTACGACTCGTTGATTGGTGAATTTTATTACCCCACGAACAGCGAATACACGATCATCACCGTCACCAACAACCAGGACTATCCGCAACACCTCCGGCGCGAGGTGTTTCGCCCCGACATCCTGATCACGGCCCGGGATCTGTCCGGCGGTCCCGGCGGCCCTTCCGGCGCGGGAACGCTGGCGCGCAGCATTGAATTTGACGGCTCGCGCTCCCTGAACGGGCTGGCCGGTCCGGGGACGATTTTGAATCCCGCAGTGATTACCTTCAGCAAGACCGGTCCGATGATGGGCAATTCGTTTCCCCTGATGGATGAAGCGACCGGCATCCCCCTGTTTTTGTGGGCCTCCTATGACGGCTCGACCAACGCGCCGGTGGTGTATCCGAATGGCACCAGCGTGACCGAACTGGAGAATCACATTCTGATCCGGGTGACGCCGTCGGGACCCGCGCTGCCCGACGCCATTCTAGGCGTGGAGTACAGCACGCTGTTCACCGGTTTCAGCATTGCGGGAGGGACGGCGCCGTTCACCTGGAGTTTTGCGCCCGCTTCCGGGGGGCTGCCGCCCGGGCTGACCCTGAATCCCGCGACCGGGGCGATTTCCGGCGTCCCGACGCAGCCGAACATTTACGATTTCACACTGCGCTTGAGCGATGCGAACGCGCGTTCGATTGATCTTCATTATTCAATTACCGTTACTCCTTGAGCGTATGACCTCCTTGAAACTCAGAATCAGTCTTATGAAACGGCAGTTGTTCCTCCGCTTCGGTTTCGTGATGTTGGGATTGCCTCTGGCGGCCTGGGGGGCTCAGGACACGTGGTTTAATGGAAGCACCTCGTCCATCACCGACCCTTCGGTGCCGATTGATGCGACCAATGTCATCAACTACGGGAATATCGGGCCGTGGGGTGCCATGCCCACCCTCTTGCCCTTCGACACATCCAATACACGCAATCTGACCAATTCCGGAACGTTCGACGGCGCGATTGGCTTCCGTTTCGATACCGCGCCCCGGAACAGCAGCGGGCAGTTGATCGGGCTGCGGAAACCGCTGGCGAACTTCCATAACCGCAACAGCGGCCAGATTCATGCCCGGGATGGCGGCACGGTGGGCGGCTACATCGGCAGTCTTTTGTCCATTGAAGCCACCAACTTGATCAACCAAGGACTCATTACCGTTGGTGCAGGCGGGCTGGGAAAATTAAGCGGAGTGGATGTGGATCTCTCCTGGAGCGGCTATGGGGTGGTTTCGGTGGATGCCGACACTTCGCTTCTGGGATCTTTTAATCATGCGCCCACGCCAAGCATGTTCATTCCGGATACGGCGATTTCCGACAATTATTGGGGTCAAACCGATTTGCTTTTCTACGTCAACAACATTCTGACTCCGGGAGGGGCGGTGGTCACCCCGACGCATCCGGTTGAATTTGCCGGAGGTGGAGGGATGCTCTGGCAGTTTGGGCTGCTTGATTATTACTTCGATGGCATTTCGAACGTGACCCAGTGGGCCACCATGACGGTAACGAACATTGACGGGGAGGCGGAAACCATTGATGTGCCCACCAATATCGTCAAGCAGGGCGTCTTCGTGTCGGTCCCGCCCGGGAACGTTGATGTGGATATTTCCTTTGCGCCGTCTTCGCAGCCAACCAACGACTATCAGTCGGTCTTCGTCACCGTGCAATTTCCCTATACCAACATGCTTACGGATGAAATTGGCGGCGCGATGATTTACCTCCAGGACACCCTGGCGGGGGAGAATGACCAGGGACTGCTGACCAATTATACGACCACCCTGGCGGGGGCCGGAGTGCCCCGCACCATGCGACCTGCCGGCTATCTGCTGTCCCGGTTGACGCAGGGGCAGGGGATGCCGGGCAACACTCCATTCGCGCCTGACTTTTTCTATAATCGGGATTATGCGACCAATCTGGTCAGCGGGACTTACGCGGCCTATTCGGGCCGGATTGACAATATTGTCATCCGGCCTCCGGATATTCCCGCCGGCACGGCGACCAACCTGACTGGCCGCGCCGAAATCCGCGCTGCCAATCTGGACATCAACCATGCCCGCCTGCGCGGGGAAGGTCTGCTTTCAATCCAGGCCACCCATCTGAAGGACAGCGCGCAGGCATCGGTGGACTGCGAGAATTTGAATCTGGACCTGGGCGCGACCAACGGATTGCTGCGCATTGTTGACATCGCCAAGACCAACACCTACCGGGTGCGCGGCGATGTGTTTGCCTGGAGCGGGACCTGGAGCAATTCCTTCACCATGCTGGTGACCAACTACAATGTCACCACCAACGGCGCGGAGTTGGAGATGTTGACCAATACCGTGAACGTGTTGTTTCACACGCTGATTTATGACTTGAGCCAATTGGAGACTACCGTGCCCGTGGCCGTGCAGCAATTCACCGCCTCCGCCACCAACATCGTCATGGAAGATCAGGCCAATATCGTGCTGACGTATCAACTGAATGGACAGAGCTTCACGTTGAACGGCGGGATGAATCTGACCGGCGCCATCATGGACTGGCGCACCACCAACGCCCCGTCCCTGCTTTATTTCACGAACAACGGCCGTCTGGTCATGCCAGGGGAGGCGCACTTTGGTGATGATGCCCCGCAACGTTATCTGGCCTTTGTCAATCGGGGACTGGTGCAATCGGCGGGCCAGAACATTGCGAGCAGTTATGTCGAACTGGCCGGCACCAACATCAGCCTGAGCGCGATCAGCATCAATGCCACGGATGCCAAAATGACCGCGGCGACGATCAACGCCGGCAACGACGTTGGATTGACCGCCAATACTTTGAAGTTTCACCAGTCCTCAATCCTGACCTCCACCCGGCTGGTTTTGAGTGCGACCAACTCCCTGCAGGACAACGGGAGCAGTTCCAGCAATTTGTTTGTGGTTGGGGATGGCATGAAAGTGGATCAGAAACCGGCGACCGGAGATTTGCTGGGCACGACGGTGCGATCAATCGCGCCGAACTGGAAAAAAGTGACCCATTGGTGGCCGGGTGAAGACCGGGGGGCCACTCCCGCCGGTTTCACGAATAATCTGGCCCTGGGCTCCCTGGCCTTGGTCCCCAACGGACCAGTCACCGTCTTCGAGTTCCTCGGCACCACCGGAAACAACGCCCTTTATGTGGATTTGCTGGACCTGTCGCTCCTGTCCGACTGGGCCGGGCAGCTCTCGATCAAGCCGGGCATCACGATTTATTACGCCGCAATCAAGCCCGGCTTTGTTCCGCCGGCTGGCTATACGCCGGAAGAATACCTGGACAATAAACTGGGCGGGCGTCTGCGCTGGGTCTCGCAGTATGCCGGTCCGCACAGCTCCGTGGACGTGCTCATCAACGGCAGCCAGACCATTCAGATGAACCGGGCCCGACGGTACAGCCAGATTCTGGATGATGATGGCGACGGCATTCCCAACTTTTTTGATTTTGATCCGTTCAGTGGCGTGCAGATCGTGGGCCTCGAAACCGTGGTTTCGCCGTCCGGGATGCGCCTTTCATGGCAGGCTGTGGCCGGAACGGTGTATCATGTCGAATACCGGACCAACTTCCATACCGCGTGGCAGAAGCTGATGACCACCACGTTTGCTTCCCCCGTAAATGGCGTTTGCAGCGTGGTGGATACCAACGCCGTGGGCGGAACTGCCATGCGGTTTTATCGGGTGATGTACCAGCCCCTGGGCCAATAGACGAAAAGCTTGCCGTATTATGGAACCTCAATTTGGAGAACAAGCCGGCGGCCCCGCGGATGCGGGAGCCGTGGCGCGAGAGAAAGAAACATTCATGAAGACTCGGTTGGAAACGGCCGGCGCCGCAGCGCGGCCAGGTTGCGGCATTCGGCAGGCCCGGGTGTTGTTGGTGCTCGTGGCCGCGTGGCTTGTCGGCCCGGCTCGCGCGGCCTTGCCGGACTCCATTGCCCTGAACGGACAGGAGGTCCATCCGACCCGGATTCTGGCCCAATTCAAGGAGACGGTGATTCCTGCGGCGAGCGGCGGGATCTTGGAACAACTGGGCTCGCGCATCGAATGGCAGTCCCGCCTCGTACCGGGCCTGGTGATTTTGGGTGACGCCGGCGCCCCCGCGGGTCGCGGGGTGGCTCCCAGTGAGGAAATGGTCCGGGCGCAGTTGGTGAATCGCATCAACACGCTGGCTCTTTCGGGCATGTTTAAGTACGTGGAACCGGATGCGATCGTGCATCTGGACGTTACTCCCACGGATCAATCATTCGTTGACGGGACCTTGTGGGGACTGCAAAACCTCGGACAAAACGGGGGGGTGGTCGGCGCGGATATCGACGCCGTGCGCGCCTGGGATTTGACCACCGGCTCGACCAACGTCATCGTGGCGGTCATCGATACGGGGATTCGCTATACGCACTACGAACTGACCAATCAGATGTGGATCAATCCCGGTGAAATTCCCGATAACGGCATTGATGATGATGGGAACGGCTACATTGACGATATTCACGGCATCAATGCCATTACCGACACCGGCGATCCGATGGATTTTGACATGCACGGCACCCATGTGGCGGGGACCATCGGGGCCGCCGCCAATGACGGGCACCGGCTGGTCGGAGTGGCTTGGAATGTACGACTGATGGGTTGTCGTTTTTTGGGCAGCGGCGGAGGATCGACGGCCGCCGGCATCAAGTGCATTGACTATGCGGTAACTATGGGGGCAAGGATTTTGAACAACAGCTGGGGAGGCGGCAGCTATTCCCAGGCTTTGCTTAATGTGATTGATGCCGCGGGTCAGCAGGGAGCCTTGTTCGTGGCGGCCGCCGGTAATTCCGCCATAGACAACGACATCAATCCGCACTACCCCTCCAGTTATCCACTCGACAACATCGTCTCCGTGGCGGCGATTGACCGTTACAATGTGTTGGCCAATTTCTCACATTACGGCCGGCAGTCGGTGGACTTGGGCGCACCGGGAGTGGCGATTTACTCCTCGACCTCGGCGTCCGATACCTCATATCAGTCGATGAATGGCACGAGCATGGCCACGCCGCACGTCAGCGGGGTTGCCGCCCTGATTCTCAGCCTTTACCCTACCGCCGATTTGAACGAGCTCGTCGGCCGCTTGTTTGGGGGGGTGGTGCCGGTGCCGAGTTTGAACGGCCGGACGACCACCGGTGGCCGCGTGAACGCCTACAATTCCCTGACGCTGTCGGGGAGCGGGGTGCTGCGCATGTCCGTTGATCCCGCCTCCGGCTCGTACCTGTTGAGCAGTTCGATGCAGCCCATTTATGTGCGGGTGACCGATCTTTTTGGCGTCAATACCGCCACGGTGCACGGCACCGTGGCGGGGCTGACCAATCTGGTGTTTGCCAATGATGGCGTGGCGCCGGATGCCGTGGCCAACGATGACATTTACTCGGCGGTGTTGGCGGTGCCGGCGGGGCCGGGGACGCTGACGCTGACGCTCAGTGCCACGGCTACCAACAAACTTGGCATTACCAACGAAGTGAATTACGCCATCGTGCCTCCGCCATCGAATGATCATTTCACCAACGCCATAAAAGTGCCGGTGGCGGGGGGCACCTATTTTGCCAACAACCGGTTTGCCACGCTGGAGGAGGGCGAACCCCGGCATGCCGGTTTAGCCACTGCCGCGGGGTCGTTGTGGTGGTCGTATACACCCACGGCGAACACCAACATCTTCCTCGATACCGCTGGCAGCACCATTGATACGGTGCTGGCCATTTATACCGGGACCGTCGTGTCCAACCTGCATTTGGTGATCGCCACCAATGATGTCGGCAACCGCCGTCAGGGCTATCTGAGTGTGCCGGTGCAGGCCGGCATCGGTTATCGGATCGCGGTGGCCAGCGCGAACACCAATTCAGTGGGCTCGGTCCAGTTGCGCCTCAGTCCCGGCGGCGGACCGGATGTGATTCCGCCGGCCGTGTTCGTCACCAGTCCGCTGAGCGGGCTCAGTGTCAGCAATCAGTTGCTTGTGGTGACCGGGACGGCTGCCGATCCCCTGCCGAATGCCTCGGGGGTCAGCGAGGTGTTCCTGAGTGTCAATGGCGGCATTGCCTCCACGGCGCTGGGGACAACCAACTGGAGCGCCCCCGCGCTCCTGCAGCCCGGAGTAAACACGCTGAAGGTCGGTGCCGTGGATGCCTCCGGCAATTATTCGGCCTTGGTGACCCGGCAGGTTCATTATCTTCCCAACGATCCGGTGAACGACATCTTTGCCAGCGCCCTGCCGCTGACCGCAACCCCGGGGTTTGTCACGGCCGCCAATACCAATGCGACCCGGGAAGTGGGTGAGCCGCATCATGCCGGGAACGCGGGCGGGAAGTCGGTCTGGTGGCAGTATCAACCCCCGGTGGACGGCATATTGGTGCTCAACACAACCAACTCCACCTTCGACACGTTGTTGGCGCTCTATACCGGCACCACGGTGGGCCAGCTGACGGAGATTGCGGCCAACGATGACGCGTACGAAGGCGCTCCGGGAGGGTTCAGCCAGATCGTTCAAGCGGTGCGCGCCAGTTCATTTTATCACATCGCGGTGGATGGCTACGACGGTGTGGGGGGACAGGTGGTCTTGAATTACTCCTTCACTCCGGCGCCCGTGTTTCACCTGACCGTGACGGAAAGCGGCGGGGGGACGGTTTCACCGAGATCCGGAGATTATCCCAGCAATGCCGTGGTCTGGCTGACCGCCACCCCGGCCGGCTCCAGCTTGTTCAGCCATTGGGACGGCGCGGTTTCCTCCTCGGCGAATCCCGTGTCGCTCGTGATGAACGGGGACAAGGCAGTGACCGCCAATTTTACCCTGGTTTCGTTTGCTGATGGCTTCGAGTCCGGAGATTTTCAGCAGCTGCCCTGGCAGACCAATGGCAACATCCCCTGGGTGATCACTGATCAATCCGTCGCGGCCGGACAATGGGCGGCGCGCTCTGGAGTACTGGAGGACAATCATCCGGAACCGCAAATCAGCACGCTGCTGCTGACCGTGGACCTGCGCGAGGGGAGTGGCGCCTTCGATTACCGGGTCAGCTCCGAGCCGACCTTCGATTACTTGAAATTTTCACTGGATGGAGAGGAGCTGCAACGCTGGTCGGGGGAGGCAGGCTGGGCCACCTTCATGTTCCCGGTGCAAAGCGGCACGCACACCCTGCGCTGGGATTACGTCAAGGATCCCACCCTCAGCGTCGGCTTGGATGCGGCCTTTATTGACAATTTGCTGCTGCCGCTAAGCCTGCCGGTGGATGGCTCCACTCCGGCGAGTCTGGAAATGATGCGCCTGCCCGATGGCAGCCTGACCCTCGAGATTCAAGGCCAGCCCGGTCGCGAGTACCGGATCCAGGCCAGTTCAAATCTTCACGATTGGGTGGATGTGGCCACGCAAGTGGCCGCGGGTGGGGTGATTCGTTTCACCGATCCGGACGCCGACGCACACGCAGTGCGCTTTTACCGGGCGGTGGCAGTGGTGCCGTAAAGGCTGGCGGTCCGGTTTTGATCAACAAACACCGTTGTGTCATCCAGGCGCGTGGCGTTTGGGCCGACAGGCGGGTGGATGTTGATGATCCGGTTCATGGTTTCAGTTCAACTGGCCTCATGGTGGCCGCTCAACCTGCAAGCTGAGGACGTGCAACCCGGGGGGTTGCATGCTCATTCCCGGAGTCCGATATGAAAGTCATGGGTCTCACCGGCGGCGTTGGGATGGGGAAATCCACGGTGGCGCACCTGCTGCAAGCACGGGGTCATGCCGTGGTGGATACCGATGTCCTGGCCCGCCAGATCGTCCGGCCCGGAACACCCGCCCTGACGGAAATCGTCGCAGCTTTTGGCCCGGAATTGCTGGACGACGCCGGCGGGTTGCGCCGCGAGGCGCTGGCCCGCCTTGTGTTCGCCGATACCGCGGCGCGCAAAAGACTGGAGGCCATCACGCATCCCCGCATCCGCGAGCTCTGGCAAACCCAGTTGCGGGCCTGGCAGGCCGAATCCCGCGCGGTGGCCGCCGTGGTGATTCCCTTGCTCTACGAGACGCAGGCCGCCAGCGCTTTTGATGTGGTCGTCTGTGTGGCGTGCAGCCTGGCGACGCAGGAACAACGGTTGATCGCGCGGGGTTGGTCCCGGGAGCAGATTGAGCAGCGCCGGGCGGCGCAATTCCCGGTCCAGGAAAAAATGGAGCGGGCCAATTACGTTATTTGGACGGAAGGATTGCCCCGCCATACGGAGGCGCAACTCGACCGCCTGCTCTCCGGTTGGCTCGCCGCCTGATCAAGGCACCGTGGGAATAACCAGCTGGAAGAATTGTGCCGCCTCACCCGAGGCGGGCACCGGGATTTCCACCAGCCGGTTGGTGGCGGCACTGGCCACTTCAGCAAACGTCGTCCAGTTCGCTGCGGCAAGTGAGGTTGCGGCAAGGACGTGGTACGTGCGCCCGGCGGCAGCTTCCCAGCGGAGTTGCGGCGGGGCCGGCGCGGCGGACACCAATTCCAGACGCAGGGCACTATCCGGATCCAACGGTAAAGTGCCACAGAGAAACTCCTCAAAATTGGTGAAACCATCACCATCCGGATCCTCGGTGGCATCGGGGCGCTTCCAATCCGTTCCGTGGGCCAGTTCCCAGGCGTCCGGCAATCCGTCACCGTCACTGTCCGCGGTGGGCAGCAGGCGTCCGGGGGTGGGGGTGGCGGCCAGCCACAACACCGGGTCATTGCCATAGTCAATCGCCGAGGTGCGCTGCAGGGATGGCCCGCTGCCGTCGGCGGCCACGGGCCATGGTGACTTGTCATTGTACTGGACGGCTTCCACTGACACGTACGGCACCAAATCCGGATTGGGGACGTCCGGTTGTTCCAAACTGATCCGTGCGCCGCCGTTGGGCAGCGGCGTGGCGTAGGGGCCGAGAATGGGAACTTCCGGGGACACCGCATATTTCAGCCGGAACGCTTCCGGATCGCTCGAGACAAGCAACAGCAGACTCGCCGGCGGCAGGGACAGACCGGTCGGCAAAGTGTAGCCGGGCGCCGAGATGCGCCAGGCGTTTGTGGCGGCGGCTGGATCGAAAAGCGGCACGGCGGTGTCGCCGATGTTCAGCAGTTCGATGAATTCGTCATCTCCAGTGGCGGGGTGGTAATGGATCTCGTTGATGATCACTGGCCCGATTCGGGGGCCCGCGTTCGGTTGCCCCAGGGAAGGGAGCTGTTGCAACGGGAAGGATTCCTGTCCGGCACTGTTGACGTAACGCCCCAAGCTGGTGCCATTGAAAGTGGCGCCGAAGGAAAATCCGTGGCTGTAGCCCGTCAGGGTGCCGTCGCCGGCACCCGAGGTCAGGTAAACCTGCTCCCCGGTGGAGGCGAGCAAAAACGGGGTGTTTCCGTCCGTTCCGGCGTTGAACTGACTGGCGTAGAAAACGACATAACCACCGGCCGGAATCAGCGTATCGGGTGGAATCCGATATTTTTGGGGACTGGTGGGGTCGTCACTCAAAAACCAGCTGCCAATGTCCACGGTCGTGGCGGTGGGATTGTACAGTTCAATGGCATCCTGCAACGGGGGATCGGTGTGGGCCAGAACCTCGTTGATGACGATGGCGGGAATCTGGGGGTCTGGATCATCCGCACCCGGTGAGCCGCCGATCTGGCTGCTGGCCCGCCAGCGCGCGCCGTTGTCGGGCGCCGCTGCGAGACCGGGTTGTTTGGGCACGAGAGAAAAGCCGAAGCCGTCGCAGGCAATCGGCCAGGGGGCGCGATCGCCGTATTCCAGCGAGAACAGAGTGCCGCCGTCGGGGAACGACAGGGTGATCTTCTCGCCGCTGTTGTCGAGTTGCCCGGTGTACGTGGCCTGGATGGCCACTCCTGGATAGCGCAGGGCAAATGCCGTCGCGTTGCGGGCGAGCAGCGCGAACCCGCCTCCCGGCAGGAACGTGTTGTCCGGAAAGGTCGCACTAATGCCTACTGTGAAGGCCAGTTTCGAGAGATCCAATGTGTTCGTTCCCATGTTCTTGAGTTCGATGAATTCCAGATCGTTTCCCGAGAACCCGCCCCAGGGCAGCGGGTTGTACATGACTTCGGTCACCACCAGTTGGGACAGGTCCTGGGGCGGCGCAAACGTGGCTTCGACCAGGGGACTCCAATCCTCGCCGTCTTTCACCCGTGTCCGAATCAGCGTGGGCTGAAAGATTGGCACGGCGATGTCATACATTTGCGCTGCGGCCCCCACGGCCCCGCCGGGCTGGCGCGGATCGCTGCCGTCGGTGGTAAAATAAATGGTGCCGGCCGGGTTGGTGTGCGACAAGGTGAGCGGAAAGCCCGCGGGGATGTTGCCGCCGAATTGGTTCATCTGCGGCGCCCCCAGGGTGGGGAAGAGGTTTTTGGCGCGGAGCTGGTTGAGCACAATGGGAACGCGCGCGCGGAAGTAATTGGTCAGCAACTTGTCGCTGGTGTAGCGCCAGTCGCCCTGGGTGAAGGCCGGTTCGCGTTTGGCGTCCCCCCAGCGGGCGGATTCCGCAATTACGGCCTGATCAATTTCGCTGCGCCGTGCCTGGTAGCGGTTCGTGAGGGCGGCAGCGGTCAACGCCCCGCCGTTGAAGAAGTGTTTTTGCACGCGATCGGCCACCAGCAGCCGGAATTCCGCGTTTGCCGAAAGTTGCTGCCACAAGTAGTGCGGGTTGCTTTTGGAGAAGCTGCTGCCTTGCGCGGGATCGCCCGCCGGAAACGGGCCGGTGCGGTTGTCCGTGAGATTGTACAGCGAGTTTTCGGAATCATGAAGGAGGAAACGGAAGCCGCCGTAGTTGCCGCTGCGCTCGCGGATGCCAAACCAGTTGTTGGGTGAATGGTTTCCGAGATAGTTGGACACCGGCGCATCAATGTTCCCCGTGTAAATAATCACCAGCATGTAATCAATCAGGGCGGGAACATCCAACAGGTTTTCATAGGCGGGATTTGGCGTGCCGTCGGGGTTGCGGCCTTGAACCATTTGATAGGCTTCCAGACTGGCAAACCCGTTCGTGGCCGCCTCCCAGAGACGGCGCCACGCTCCGAGATCTCCGTCGGTGGCAAAGACCGTATAATCCGCATCCGCATCCACTTTCACGGTGTCGTAGTTGTCGGCGTCACCTCCGAGATAGCTGCTGCCAAAGTTGGCTTCCGGACGTTCCTCGCTGGTGTAGAGGCCCCAATACTGGCCGTTGAGGTACAAATGGTAATAATTCCCGTGCGGGGACAGCGCGCCCATGTCCAACATCGTATCGCGCGAGAAGGCGTCGCGCAGGATTTCACTCTGTGTGCCGGTGAAATGCCAGGAATCGTCCTGATTGGAGCGAAGATCGAACTTCTCAAAGCTGGTGGCGGCGTTCGTGCCGAAAAATGGGAACGACAACCGGGAGGCTCCGTATTCGCTGCGGAAAAACACCCGGAACGAGTGCTTCGGATTCGCCGGACTGCGGCTGAAACCGCCGCGAATGCGCAGGCCGATGTTGCTTTGGAATTCCCTGGCCGGATTGTTTTCGGGGTCCAGCAATTCCATCGAGGCCGCCCGTTCCCAGGCGAGGCCGTCCTGCGTCGCATTCGCGTAGATGCCCGTGCTGGAATTAAAGAGTGAACCGAGCGGCAGGACGATGGAAAGCGACGGTATGGTGAGCAATGCGTCCGGAAATGCGCCCGACCATGGGGCCGCATCAACAATGTTGGGATCCATCCCATAGTCCACCGTATTGTTTCCCCAGGAACTGGGCCAGCCCGGCGGCGCCTGTCCATCGGGCGACTGCTGCGGCACGAGTTCAGGGAAAATATAGGTGTGGGTGGCAACGACGCTGGTGGTGGCGTCCGCCAGGAACGCCACCGCGCGAACCACGGCCGTGTTGGTGATGGTCAGCGGACTGACATAAAGAGTCCCGGTGGTGGAGGTGGGCACGGAGCCGTCGAGCGTGTAACGGATGACGGTGGCCGGAGTGGCGCTCGTCATGACCACGGAGAGCGTGTTGGAATAGAAGCCGCGTCCCGGGCTGATCTGAGGTTCGGCGACGCGCGTGTAATAGCTGGTGGCATTCGTGGCGCCCGGAGTGGCGACCGCAAAGTAGGTTTGCTCGTCGGTGTTGGTCGGGGTCAGGCCGTAGGAAATGTCGTTGAATTGCGGGGGAAACGCGGGCGCATACTCGGAACTGATGGCCCCGGCGGGAGTGATCAGCGCCAGGTATTCGCCGGCCGCAGACAGACTGAAATTGGCGTGCAAGGGCTGACCGGGCACGGTGCGGTTCTTGCCGCTGGCGAACAGCACCAGAAATCCACGGGCGGGCAGGTTGGTGGCGGGAAACGTCCATTTGTCGGGCTGGCTGGGATCGTCCGTCAGACGCCAGCCCGCCAGGTCCACCTCCAGCTCCGAGGCGTTGTGGATTTCAATCCAATCCGATGTCGCCAGGTCCTCATCCTGGAGACCGGTTTTATTGGCGGCCAGGAACTCGGTGATGAGCACGTCCGCCTCACTGTGCAGGGGCAGGAGGCCCAGCAAAAGATGGAGCCAGACGAAAACGCAATGTCGCATACGATCAACAGAAAACTGTGGAGTACGGGGCGGCAGCCACTGATGGGTTTGACCGGTAAACTTCCGTCTCCTTGTCGGGAGAATATGTTCCACGATTTCCGCCCGATGTCGAGCGTCCGCAGGGGTTGGCCGCGACCAAATTCTACTGACCCCATGTTGGGGGGGACCCCGGGAGCCGCGCGGCGTGTCATTGATAAATGATTGTCTCGCCGCTGCGGGGATTGCTACTGTGTCCACATGATTCTCGCTCCGGATGAATTGCGGAAACTGGTGGAGCTAAAACATCGGTCGCCGCATTCCATCCTGGGATTGCACGTGCGCGACGACCCTCCCGGCTTGGTGGCGCGGGTTTTCGATCCCCGGGCGGTCCGGGTGGTGTTGCGGCCGGTGGCGGCCGCCCGCGGTCCGACGATGGAACTGGCGCGCATCCATGCGGCGGGTGTCTTCGAGGGGGCCGCCGAGGCGGTGCCGGAGGTTTTCAAATACGAGCTGGTCATCACCGACGAACAGGGCGAATCGCGCACGCTCCGTGATCCGTATTCCTTTCTGCCCACGTTGACGGATGCGGACCTGTATCTGTTGGGCAAAGGCGATGAGCGGAAACTCCACGACAAACTGGGGGCACAATTGCGCACGGTGGATGGCGTCAGCGGCACCAGCTTTGCCGTTTGGGCACCCAACGCGCAACGCGTGAGCGTGGTGGGCAGCTTCAACCACTGGGACGGACGTTGTCATCAAATGCGTTCACTGGGCGTTTCCGGCATCTGGGAAATCTTTATTCCCGGAGTGGGTGAAGGCGCGCTTTACAAGTATGAGATCCGGGATCGCCACCACCGGGTCCGGTTGAAAGCCGATCCCCTGGGGTTCTTCATGGAACTGCCGCCCAAGCAGGCCTCCATTGTCTGGAACAACCAGAAGTTCAAGTGGACCGACGGTCCGTGGCTGGCCCGCCGGGCGAAATCCAATCCGCTCCAGATGCCGGTCAGTACCTACGAGTTGCACCTCGGTTCGTGGCGCAAGAAGACGCAGGCCGAGTCCCTGGGTTATCGCGAACTGGCCGCGCCGCTCATCGAATATCTCCAGCAGATGGGCTTCACGCATGTCGAATTCATGCCGCTGGCGGAACATGCCTTCTACCCCTCGTGGGGCTATCAGGTGACCGGTTATTTTGCGCCGACCAGTCGCTACGGCACGCCCGAGGATTTGCAATACCTCATCAACGAACTGCACCGGGCGGACATTGGAGTGATCGTGGACTGGGTGCCGGCGCATTTCCCGCGGGATGATTGGGCGCTGGCGCGGTTTGATGGCACCGGTCTTTACGAGCATGAAGATCCGCGCAAGGGCGCGCATCAGGACTGGGGGACGTTGATTTTTAATTATGGACGCAATGAAGTGGCCAACTTCCTCATTGCGAATGCGCTGTTCTGGTGCGAGCGCTATCACATTGACGGCCTGCGCGTGGACGCCGTCGCTTCCATGTTGTATCTGGATTATTCCCGCAAGCCGGGCCAGTGGATTCCCAATCGTTACGGCGGGCGGGAAAACCTGGAGGCGATCGACTTCCTGCGCCGGTTCAACCATCTCGTGCATACGGAATTTCCGGGGGTGATGACCATTGCGGAGGAATCCACCGCCTGGCCGCAGGTGACGCGTCCGCCCTACGTGGGCGGTCTGGGGTTCTCCATGAAGTGGAACATGGGCTGGATGCACGACACGCTCGAATATTTCCAGCGCGATCCCGTCCACCGCAAGTATCATCAGCACAACCTCACCTTCGCGATGCTGTACCAGTATCACGAGAATTTTATTCTGCCGCTTTCCCACGACGAGGTGGTGCACGGCAAGGGTTCGCTGTTGCGGCGCATGCCCGGCGACGAGTGGCAGCGCTTTGCCAATCTGCGGGTGTTGCTCGGCTATCAATGGCTGTTCCCCGGCAAGAAACTGCTGTTCATGGGAGGCGAACTTGGGCAGGGCGGCGAATGGAACGCCAACGGCGAAGTCGAATGGCATTTGCTCAACGCCGGACCGTACCATCGGGGCATCCAGCAAATGGTCGCCGATCTTAACCGGTTGTACCGCGCGCAGCCCGGTTTATGGCAGGCCGATTTCGATCCCCAGGGATTCCAGTGGATCGACGCTTCGGATAACCAGAACAGCGTGATGTCGTTCATCCGCCGCGAACCCGAACGCGTGAGCGAACTCGTCGTCATCTTGAACCTGACCCCGGTGCCGCGCCACAAATATCGCATTGGCATGCCGCGGCCGGGTCTCTGGCGGGAGGTTTTCAACAGTGATGCCGCGCTTTACGGCGGCGGCAACCTGGGAAATTTCGGCCGGGTGCAGGCGGAGGATCTGGATTGGCATAACCAGTCCTATTCCGCCGAATTCACGCTGCCACCTTTGAGTATTCTGGTCTTCCAGCCCGGACCCCCTTATGGGGCGGAAGACAAGGAGAGAGCGGTCGCCGTTCCGGTGGAGGAAAAAACCAACGCGTCCACCCTCGTGAACTCCAGCACCGGAAAATCCGCGACCTGAAGGGCGGCCGGCGTGGTCCCGGCAGTCCAGGCGGGCGCAACCAAGAACGAACCAGCAATCATGCCCGAAATCTTCCACGCGCTCGGACTCCACCTGCACCAGCCGCTCGGCAATCTGGTGGCGCTCCACAATTCCAGCGAGCCGTGGGAAGCCAAACAGATTCTTTGGTGCTACGACCGCATCACGCGGATGCTCGATCAGTATTGGGATGTGGCGCGCTTGCACCTGAGTTTTTCCGGCACGCTGCTCAAGCAGCTCGAAGACCCCGGCGTGCGCGAAACTTTTTCCGACACGGTCAACATCGCCGACTTCCTGCACCGCTTCCGCTGCGCGAACATCGAATACCTCGGCAGCGGCCTGTATCACCCGGTCTATCCACTGACGCCCGTCGCCGATTGGGACGCGCAGACGGATTGGTGGAAGGGGCTCGGCCGGCATCTGCTCGGGCGCGATGCCTTCAACGGTTTCTGGCCGCCGGAGATGGGTTTCTGCATGGAGATGATTCCCATGCTCGCGCGGCACGGTTTCAAATATGTGCTCGTGGATTCCATCTATATCAAACCCAGGCGCGAGATGCGGTGGGAGGAAACGCGCTATCGTCCCTACCTCGCGCGGTTCGGTGGCGCGGAAATCATCGTCGTGCCGCGGGATCGCGATCTTTCCAACGCGCAACTCTCCGGGCTCGACCCCGGCTGGTTTCAGAACGAAATTCACGAACGCACCAAGTTCTGCGACTTTCCCGCGCTCGTGACCACATGGACCGACGGCGAGAACGGCGGCTGGTTCCGCACGTCGCAGGTCGAGTCCGGCTTCTGGGGCTTTTTCTACAAACCGATTCTCGATCGTTATCGCGCCGGGACGCTGGGGTTCACGCCCATTCACCTCAGCGAATACCTGCGCCGCTTCCCGCCGACGGAGGAGGTGGAGGTGCATCGCGGCGCGTGGAACACCGAGCATCATTGGGGTGGCGACTTCACGCAATGGACCGGTTCGCTCCTGCAAAAGAAGGGCTGGGACGAACTCAAGAACGCCAGCGCTTACTACTGGCAGGTGAAAAAGAAATTCGACGCGCGGGCCGAAAAACTTTCCAACGCCGACGAAATCCGTCCGCTCATCGTGCAAGCCTACGATCATCTGCTGACGGCGGAGACGAGCTGCAATTTTTACTGGGGCAGCCGCTGGGTGCACCGCTCGTTTGACGGCCTGGAGCAGACGTATCATTTGCTCGACACCGCGATGCAGAAGATGCAAAGCCAGAGTGGTCGCCTTACTTGAGCTTCCAAACCAAGTCCGCGACGTCAACATTGAGGGCTTTCGCGATTCTGAGGAGAGAGCCAACGGAGATTTCCATGGTGCCGCGTTCCACGCGCCGAGGAAGAGTTGTGGTCCAGTTCTGCTTTTTCCGCCAATTTTTCCCGGGTTAATCCGGCTGCCTTGCGGTGGCTTTGGATTGTTTCGCCCAAGATTCGGCGATGGTTTGGCCGTGATAATGACCTGACCCCGAAAAAGTGGACGTGACAAAGGGGGAGTTCTACTGCGAAGAAAGCGCAGCAGGGCATGAGGAAGAGCAAATCATTGGGGTCATCCGCGAAGCGGAAGGCGACACGCCGGTCAAAGCAGCGTGCCGCGCGACACAACGTGAGCGAGGCCACGTTTTTCAAGTGGCGGAGCAAATGTGGCGGGATTGACCGGGCTCAACTTTCTGGACCACTGATGTGTTAACACCAACGGCGCTTATCAGTTGGCGATAAATTGGCTGACTAGGCTGAAAGTGGATGTAGTCGCTTTGGAGAAAAACACCCTGTGTCTGTGCTACAACAGTTCTTTTATCCCGGTGGCCACATCAATCAACCGCCAGTCTTGTTGCCGCGCTTTGAGGTGCGTTGGGGCAAGAATCCATCCCTGCCTGCCGTGTGGGTTTCCATTTATGGGCCAACTAAATCGCCCCTTTTCATCCGTCAAGAGGACGGTTCATTTATCCGTCGTCCCGAAGTGGTAAAGCCGGAAGCGATCAAAAATTTGCTTTCGATTACGAATGCGGATTGCGCAGTGTGGACGTTAATGCAAAAGTCCAACCTCGTCGTGTGGTCTGCCGGTAACACGTACTCGACGCTGGTTTTTCCGGATGTAATTCGTGAAGGAAAAAGCTCTGACAGGGGGTAATCTCAATCCATAGTAAAACCAAAGCCGACCATCAGCCCCGCCAAGAAAACTAGAATTCTGCCGGCGGCAGATCGGCAGTAGGTCGTGTTTTCAGTGCTTCCTCCCAAGTTGGCTTCGCTTGCATTTTACATGCTCTGCTGCGTAGCATCCTCGCATCGCGTGTGACGTGCTTGGTTGCTGCCCATGTATATCATCCAAATCGCCTCCGAATGCGCGCCGGTCGCCAAAGTCGGCGGGCTGGGCGACGTCGTCTTCGGCCTGAGTCGCGAACTGGAAATTCGTGGCAATGCCGTCGAGATCATCCTCCCGAAATACGATTGCCTGCGTTACGACAAGATTTTTGGGCTGCAGGTCGCGTATCAGGATCTGTGGGTGCCGTGGTATGGCGGCGCGATCCATTGCACGGTCTTCTTCGGTTTTGTGGACGGTCGGAAGTGCTTCTTCATTGACGCGCACGGCGAGCACAATTTTTTCAACCGTCGCACGTTCTACGGCCAGCACGACGACGATCAACGCTTCGCGTTCTTCTGCCGCGCCGCGCTGGAGTTCATGCTCAAAAGCAACAAGCACCCGGACGTCATCCATTGTCACGACTGGCAAACAGGCCTCGTGCCGGTGCTGCTCTACGAGATTTATCAGCAACTTGGGATGCGGCATCCGCGGGTCTGTTACACGCTGCACAACCTGCAGCATCAGGGCGTGACGCGGGAACACATCCTCCGCGCCGCCGGCCTGAATCGCCACGCGTACTTCTATCACCAGGACCGCTTGCAGGACAATTTCAATTCCAGTGCGCTCAACTTGATGAAGGGCGGCATCGTTTATGCCAACTTCGTCACCACGGTTTCGCCGCGCTATCTCGACGAGATCCTTTATTCCGCCCAGAATTACGGGCTCGGGCATACGCTGCATGTGCATCGCGGCAAACTGGGGGGCATTTTGAACGGCCTGGATTACGACGTGTGGAACCCGGAGACCGACCGCCACATTCCGCGCCGCTACGGTCTGGAGCATCTGGATGACAAATTTGTGAACAAGGCGGCATTGCGCAGTCGTTTCTGGTTGCGCGACGCGTTGCGACCCGTCGTCTGCTACGTGGGGCGGCTGGATCAGCAGAAGGGTTTGCCGCTGGTGGCACATGCCATTCATTACTGCCTGAACCAGGGTTGCCAGTTCGTGCTGCTCGGCACGGCGGCGGACGGGCGGATTGCGCACCAGTTCCAGGAATTGAAACGGCACTACAACGACCATCCCGATTGCCATATCGAACTCGGCTTCAACGAGGAATTGTCGCACCTGATTTATGCCGGGGCGGAGATGATCATCGTGCCCAGCCTGTTTGAACCGTGCGGCTTGACCCAGATGATCGGGCTCAAATACGGCACCGTCCCGATTGTGCGGGCGACCGGCGGACTGGCCGATACCATCTTTGATGCGGATTACGCGCCCAAGCCGTATCACGAGCGCAACGGTTACACGTTCAACGATTTCAATAACGCCGGGATCGAATCCGCCCTCCATCGCGCCATTGGGTTGTGGTATTCGTATCCCCGGTACTTCCGGGAGCTGATGGAGAATGGGATGCGCTGCGACTATTCGTGGAATCATCCGGGACAGCATTACCTGAATGTTTACGAATACATCCGCGACAAGTGAGCCCTCCAGGCGGCAGTGAGTCTCCGTTGTCCGCTGCGGCGGCGGTCCCCGCGCGGCGCGTCTTCGGGTTCGTCCTGGCCGGCCAGGTTCTGCTCCTGCTGGCCCTGGGCTGGCATTTTCGTGACGCGCTGAATCCGGATGCCGTCGCCTATCTTGAGCTGGCGCGCCATTACGCCGACGGCCAGTGGCAACTGGCCGTCTCCGGCTATTGGGGCGCAGGCTTGATCTGGGGATTGGCCTTGCTGCTGAAATGCGGGTTGGCGCCACTGGTCGCGGCGCGACTGTTGATGGGTTTGTCCGCGCTGCTTTTTCTGTGGGGAGCGCGTTGCGTTTATGAGGCGGTGGGCCTTTCCGGACGGGCGCGCCTCTGGGCCTTGACGCTTACGGGATTGTTCAGCGCGTGGTGTTCGGTGCAGTTCATCACGCCCGACTTGTTGCAGGCGGCGGTGTGGCTGTTTGTTGTGTGCCTGCTCCGACGGGAGACATGGTGGCAACGCCCCGGGCAGAGTGTTGAAGTGGGACTGCTCTGCGGCCTCGCGTATTTGATCAAAGCCATTGCCTTGCCGGTTGGAGTTTTGCTGATCTTCGGTTTTGCCGTGCGTGACGCGTGGAGATCGCGTTCCAACCGCCGCCGCATTGCGATGGCCGCCGCCCGTAGTTTGATCACCATGCTGATCGTGGCGTCGCCATGGATCGTCGTCCTGAGCGTCAAGTATCAGCGCCTCACGTTTTCCACCACGCCGGCCGTCACGCACACGTTGACGGGGCCGAACGATGTGGACCGTTATCATCCGTACGTCCGCGCGTTTTACCTGCCGCAAGCCGGGCGGATCACCAACTGGGAGGAACCCTCGCTCATGTCGTATCACACCTGGTCACCGTGGGAAAACTGGCGTTACGCGCGCCACCAGGCCGCGGTGGTGCTGCACAACATTCGCACCGAACTGCTGTTGGCGACCAGTCTGAATTTGGGTGCGCTCGGGCTGGTTTGGGCCTGGTGGCGCGGAGGACCGGGATTGCGCCGTAATTTGACGGGCCTGCTCATTTTGCCGGCGGTGCTGGCGCTCGTTTATCTGCCATGCTATTTCACCCTGGCGGAGCAGCGTTTTTTTTATGTGGCGTTTCCCTTGTTGTACGCGGGCGTCTGGCTGACGCTGCGCGCGTGGGGAGATTCCGCTGCTGCGTGGCGGCGGTGGCAGGAGGTCGTGACGGTGGGCGGTGCCGCGTTGCCGTTGCTGCTGCAAATTCTGCTTGTGGGTGATCGTGGCCGCATGGCCGGCCAGGAAGCGATCCGGCTGGCAGGCGCCATGCAACGGGCGGGATTGGTTGGTCCGCTGGCGGGCAGTGCCAATCTGCCCGGTGGCCGCACGGGACTTTACGTGGCGTTCCATTTGCAGCAACCGTGGTGTGGTGACAAGTTAAATCCCACACCAACCGAAATCGCCCGCTCTCCCGCCCAATTCTTTTTCGTCCGGCGCGCTTCAGCGTTGGCCCGGGCGCTGGCGGCCGATTCACGCTTCCAGGATCTGGACCAACCGTTGGACATGGCTGGCGGCGACGGGATCCGGTCTCCGGTGCAGGTGTTTGGAGTGCTGCCGGCCGGCCGTTGAATTTGGCGTCAGTCCGGGGCGACAGTTTACTGCTTTCCCGTGGCGGCCGGGACAGGGAGGTCCACCGTCTTCGGCAGCTCGCCAAAATCGTAGTACCGGTGCGCGAGCCCCTCGTCGCGCACCACCACGATACGCAGACCGGATTTGCCTCCGGCCAGCGGCATCCCGACCGGGCCGGTGGTGACCGCCTCCAGGTCGCCGTCGCGCCCCACCGCGTTGCGGTGGTAATGTCCCGAGAAAAGATGTGTTACTCCGGCCTCCCGAAACCATTGCAGGTGGCGGCGGCGATGTTCGGCTGGAATGTTGAAATACTCATCCGGTTCATCGGCGCTTTTGAGAAACCACGGATGGTGGGCAAATATGACGATGTGGCGCGCCCCGGCGGCGCGGGCCTGCTGGAGTTCGGATGCCAACCATTGCTCCTGGGCGGCCGCGAGTGCGGGGGCGTGTTGCGGCGAGTGAATCAACGTGGAATTCAGTCCAATCCCGACAAAACTGTCGTGCCGGAAGGTATAATGGTCCGGTCCAAAATGGTTGGTGTAAGCCGCCACGCTGGCCGCGGTGGGGTGATTGCCGACATCGTGGTTGCCGGGGAGGGAATGGACCGGAATATCGGGGGCGATTTGGTGGATGATCCGCTGGTACTCGTGGATTTGCGCGGCATGTCCGGGCTGGTTGACCAGATCCCCGGTCACCACGACGAAGGCGGGTCGCAGCCGGTTGATGGTGGCGACGGCAAATTCCAGGTTGGCGGTCTCCTGGGTGAAGTCCCGGTTGTCGGTGAACATGCCAAGTTGGGGGTCGGACAACTGGACGAAGAAGAAGGGTTCAGTGGCGGCCACCGCAAATCCTGTCAGGCAGAGCATCAGCGCGTTCCAAATTTTCCACCGGGTTGCACTCATGCCGGGCATTATGCGTCGGGCCGGTCCGCCCGGCCAGAACGGAACACCGGCCGGCAGTGCCGCAAACGGGTGGGCGCTCAACAGTTTTGACCGCCGCGTTGGTGTCGGATTTTCCCGGCGATGCGGCGGGGTGGTGGTGGGGATGGCCGGCGGGCGGGGTGGGCGCGCGGGTTGTTCGGCTGCTGCGGGAAAACGCGCCGTCTCGAGGCCGCCGCCCGGCCGGGCGAGGACCGGGCGTTGCGCGGCGTTGGGCGGGCGGTTTTCCCTGGAGGCGGACCGGTCTCCGGGCGCGATATTCTTTGACCCCAACCGCAACTTTTTTTAGTTTGCGACGTTCAGTTTCGCGTACGAGAACAAGAACACATGGCGTTCAACTCAGTCAAAGTCCTGTTTGCCTCGGTCTTGGGCGTAATGCCCGATCAATACGCAGAGGTGCAAAAAGCCTGGCGCATCGCGGTGGAAAACGGTTCGCAGGATTCATTTCTGTCGTTCCTGGCGCGCGAACTGGGGATGTCCGAGGACATTTTTCTGCAACGCCTCGCGGCGGGGTTGAACTGGCCGTATCTCGAACTCAGCAAGCAGCCGGTGGAAAACGAAGCGCGCGGCAAAATTTCCACCAAGGTCGCCTTCCAATACAACGTGCTGCCGGTGGCGATGCAGGATGATGCGGTGCAGGTGGCGGTGAGCAATCCGTTTGACAACGCGATGCTCAACGCGGTGCGCTTCGATGCGCACGGTCCGGTGCAGTTTGCCCTTGCGCCCAAGGCTGAAATCGAGAAGGCGCTCAAGAAGTATTACGGCGTCGGCGCGGAAACCCTTGACGAAATGGGGGAGGAAATTCCCCTGGATCTGGAGCTGCCGACGGACAAGGAGATTACCGAAGGCGACCAGGAGGCCAGTGTCATCAAATTCGTCAACCAGGTGATTTGGGAGGCGTACAAGGACCGGGCCACGGACATCCATCTTGAGCCGCAGGAGGACGAGTTGCGCATCCGCTACCGGATTGACGGGATTTTGCACCAGACCCCGATGCCGCCGCAGTTGAAGCGGTTTCAAGCGGCCATCATTTCGCGCATCAAGGTGATGAGCGGGATGAACATTTCCGAGAAGCGCCTGCCGCAGGACGGGCGCATCAACGTGCGCATCAAGGGGGAGGAAATTGACATTCGCGTCTCCACCGTGCCGACCGTGTACGGCGAATCGGTTTCGCTGCGGCTGCTGTCGCGCGGAAAAATCTTCCTCAGTCTCGACAAATTGGGATTTGCTCCCGTGGACGAGGCCGCCATCCGGGAAATCATCGTCAAGCCGCACGGCATCTTGCTGGTCACCGGGCCCACCGGTTCGGGCAAGTCCACCTCGCTGTATGCGATGCTTTCCACGATCAATTCGATTCAGAAGCGCATCATCACGATTGAAGAGCCGGTGGAGTATGAACTCAAGGGCATCAATCAGATCGCGGTGCGCCCCGAGATCGGGCTGACGTTCGCCATGGGGCTGCGCCACATCCTGCGGCAGGATCCCAACGTGATCATGGTCGGCGAAATCCGCGACCTGGAAACGGCGGAGATTGCGATTCGCGCCGCGTTGACCGGTCACCTGGTGTTCTCCACGTTGCACACCAACGACGCGCCCAGCGCGTTTACCCGGTTGATCGACATGGGCATCGAGCCGTTCCTGGTGGCGTCCTCGGTGGAGGCCGTCATGGCGCAACGCCTCGTGCGCACGATTTGTCCGGTGTGCAAGACGGAACAACCGGTCGAACGGACCTACTTGAAGAAAATCGGGTTTCCGGAGGAGTTGATTGACACCACGCGGTTCATGCGCGGCGCGGGATGTGAGTCGTGCCGGCAGCTGGGGTATCAGGGCCGGCTCGCCATCTATGAGCTGCTCGTCCTGAACGAGGCGTTGCGCCCGTTGGTGTTGAGCCGCGCCGCCTCTTCAACCATCGCGCAGCGCGCCATTGAACAAGGCATGCGCACCTTGCGCGACGATGGTTGGAACAAGGTGCGCCAGGGGATTACCACGATTGAGGAAGTGTTGCGGGTGACCCAGATCGAGGAACACCTGGAATCGCTGCCCGCCACCACCAAGATGGCGGCCGTGCCCGTGTAGGAATCCATTCATGGCCCGGTTTCATTCATGCAATGTCCTGAGCGCCGGTACGGACCGGCAGCTCTGGCAGTTTCACGCGCAGGGCGCCTTTCCGCTGGCCCGGGAGCAAAAGGCGGCGGAGGGCGGGGGATTGTCTCCAGGGTTGACGGGCAAGAGCTGGAGCCAGTTGTGGCAACCCCGGCTGAATCTGGCCTTGCTGCCGCCGGACAATGTGTTTTTCCGCGTGGTGCATCTGCCCTCCAGTTCCCCGGCCGAACTCCACGCCATGGTGGAATTGCAGCTGGAGAAACTGTCCCCGCTGCCCGTCGGACAGATTGTCTGGAGTCTCTATCCGCTGCCGGCCGGCAAGGACGCCGCGGCGGCCGGGGATTTGCAAACGCTCATCGTCGTCTTTGTCGAACGCAAGATTGTTGAAGACTACCTGGGCGCGCTGGAAGCCAGCGGATATCTCGCCGATCGCCTGGAGCTGGGCGCGCTGGACCAGCTGGCGGCCACCGTGGTGGATGGTCAGGGGGCGTGGATTTATCCGGAACTGGCCGGCGGCCCGAACACGGCGCTGGTCGCCTGGTGGTACGACGGCCGCCTGCAAAGCCTGAATTCGTTGAACCTGCCACCGGCAGACGATCCTGCCGGCCCGCTCAAGGAGCAATTGGAGCAGATGGCCTGGTCGGGCGAACTGGAGGGCTGGCTCACCGCCCAGCCCCAGTGGACGCTGGTCGCGAGTGAGGCCGTCGCGCCGGTCTGGGAGCGGTGGTTGCGCGACAGTCTGGGGGTGCCGGTGCGGTGGATTCCTGCCCTGACCCCCGTGGCGCTGGCGGCCAGGACCGCCCGGCGCGCGGCGGCCGGGGGCGGACAGGGCAACCTCATGCCGCCGGAATTTGCGACGCGCTACCGCAATCAATTTTTCGACCGGTTGTGGATTCGGGGCATGTTTGCGGCGGGCATCCTTTATTTTGTCCTGGTCGCGATCTATCTGCTGGCCGTGCGGGTGCAGGACTACCGGTTGGGACGGGCCGAGCAGAAGGTGGCTTCGCTCGGCGGCGCCTACACGAATGTGTTGCAACTGAAGGAGCGGCTGCAGGTGTTGAAAACCCGGGAGGACCTCAAGTTTGCCGCGCTGGACTGCTGGAAAATCACCGCGGAACTGCTGCCGGAAATGTTGACGCTCGATAGTTTCGCGTTTGCGGACGGGCGCAAGTTTTCGCTGAGTGGCAGCGCGCCGGCGGATGCCGCGGCGGCCGTGAACAAGTTTTATGGGGACATCCGCAAGGCGACGCTGGGCGGGGCGCAGTTGTTCGATGCCAACAAGGGGCAGCAACTCAGCACCCGGGCCGGACCGGGGGGCGTGGTCATCTGGAATTTCAGTCTGGAACTCAACCGTGCGGAGGAAGATTGAAAGGGTCTCTTGCCAGATTCAGCGCGCAGTTTTCCCGCCTCAGTTCGGCGGAACGCTGGTTTATCATTCTGGTCATTATCGTGGTGTTTGCGGTGGTCAATTTCGTCTTCATCTTTCCGCACTTTGGTGAATTCGGGCGGCTGTCCCGGCGGATCGGTGATGCGCGGGCCAAACAGCAGCGTTATGAAGAGGCGATCGCGCAAACGGAAGCGCTGGCCCGGCAGGTGGCGCAGCTGGAAGGAACGGGCGCCGCCGTGCCGCAGGAGGACCAGGTAAATAATTTCCTGACCGCGATCCAAAACCAGGCGGTGCAATCCGGTGTGACCATCGTGGCCAACACGCCGCAACCGCAGCGCACCAACCAGTTCTTTCTCGAACGCGTCCAGTCGTTGCGCACCCAGTCCAACGAGGAGCAACTGGTGGATTTCCTCTACAGCCTTGGCGCGGGCAATTCCATGATCCGGGTGCGGGCCTTGTCGGTGCAACCGGATGTGCCCCATTACGCCTTGAATGCCAGCGCCACCTTGATTGCGAGCTTCCAAAAGAAATCGCCAGTCCGTTCGGGGCCCGCAACGCCGGTCAAATCGGCGGCGGGGACCGTCACCCCCACGGGCTCCAATGCTCCGCCGGCACCGGCACCGTCGCCGGCAACCCGGCCGCCCACTCCAGCCCCTCCGGTTCCGGCGGCCCAACCTGCAACGCCTACGAAGAAATGAAAGTGAAAATTCTGCCCACGGTCTTATTGTTGCTGTTCAGTTTGAGTGGGATGGCGCAAACTCCTCCCCCGGCCACGCCCGCACCGGCCAGACCCACGCTGAGCCGGCCAGCCACGCGGACGCTGCCGGTCTCGCCGACCAACGCGCCGGCTTCCCATGCTGCCGCCGGCCTCCCGGATTTGGGGGCGCTGATGGCGCGCCCCCCCGCCACGGTGGGCACCGTGCCGGACCCGGATAAAATGATGGAAGCGAACAGCATCAACTGGACGGCCGCCTCCCTGGAAAACGTGCTGGAAATCTATGCCGAACTGGTCGGCCGCAACGTGCTGCAGCCGGCCACGCTGCCGAAGGCGGAGATTGTGCTGAAGCAAACCACGCCGCTGACCAAGCTGGAAGTCGTGCAAATGATCGAAGCGGCGTTGTATCTGAATCAAATCTCCCTGGTCAACGTGGGCGACAAGTTCGTCACGGTCATTCCCACCGCGGAGGCGGTCAAAATTCCGGGCATCATCAACACAAACGCAATTTCACACATGCCCGACCTGGGCTCCGTGGTGACGCACGTGGTGCAGCTCAAATACACCAAGCCCTCGGAGATGGTGCAGGTGCTGCAGCCGTTCGCCAGCGGCAGCGTGGCCACGCCCATCACGCCGCTCGAAGGCAGCAGCATTCTGGTGCTGCGCGACAATGTGGCCAACGTGAAGCGGATGCTGGAAATGATCGAGCGCGTGGACACGGTGGCGGAATCGGAAATCCTGTCCGAGGTCATTCCGATCAAGTTTGCCAAGGCGGAGGAAATTGCCAGCGCGTTGAGTTCAGTGGGCGGAGGCACGGCCGGCTCGATCGGCACTCGCGCCAGCGGTTCGGCGGGGCGCAGTGCGGGGATGAACCGGGGCGGCATGGGGATGGGCAATACCGGCTTCAATAACCCGATGTTGAATCCGATGGGGGCCGGCGCGGCGACGCAAAATCCCACGCCTTCGTCGAGCACTTCCTTTGGGGACCGCGTACGGAATCTGATCAACCGGGCGGCGGGGGCCGGGGAATTCACCATTCTGGGCGAGACGAAAATCATCGCGGACATCCGCTCCAACTCCTTGCTGGTGTTTGCCGCCAAACGCGACATGGACATGATCAAGGACATCATTGCCAAACTGGACGTGGTCCTGGCGCAGGTGTTGATTGAAACCATTATCATGGACGTTTCCCTGGATAATTCGTGGGCGTTCGGCGTTTCCGGGGCGCAAAAAGCCCGTCAGTTTTCCGGGGGTTTTTCCGGGGCCGGAGGCATGAATCTGAAGCGCTTCACCGAAGTAGGCAATAGCAGCAGCTCGCTCGGCACCAATGCCTTTACTGATCTCATCGGCACCGGGTTGAAATACTTTGGCGTGGTGGATCAGGACATTTATCTGTCCATTGAAGCTGCTGCGGCGGACAACAAAATCAATGTCATACAAAAACCGCGCATCCAAACTTCGCACGCCACGCCCGCCTCCATCTTCATCGGCAATACCGTGCCCTATGTCACCAGCACGTATTACGGCGGCGGTTACGCGGGCGGGCCGGGTTCTTCGTACCAGCAGTTGCGGGTCGGCATTGGCCTGGACGTGACGCCCTTCATCAATTCCGATGGCTTGGTGGTCATGCAAATTCAGGAAACCATTGATGAAATCAGCGGCTCGACCGACATCACCGGGGTCGGCGCCGTGCCCAATACCACCAGCCGGACCCTGTCCGCCGAGGTGGCGGTGAATGATCGCGAAAGCATCATGCTGGGCGGATTTATCCGCAATTCGGACAATCAGAACAAATCCGGCGTGCCCATTCTCAAGGATATTCCGCTCCTGGGCGCGTTGTTCCGGTCGTCCGGCAGCAGCAAGGAGCGCAAGGAATTGATGGTGCTGATGCGTCCGACCGTGTTGCGGACCCCCAGCATCGCGGCGCTGCAGGTGAACGAGGAGAAGAAGCGCCTGCCCGGAGTGGTGGCGGCGGAGAAACAATTGGACAAAACCGAACGGGCGCTGGCGGAGCAGGAGGTGGAGCGGACAAAGTCCGGCCCCAAGCAGAAGCCGGCGAAAACGGAGGTCAAATCCGATCAGGATGCGCTGGACGACTTTACCCGGTCCCGTCCCTTTACCCCGGAGGAAGAATTACTCCTGGGTGAGCCGTCTCAACCCGCGGCAAAATAGACGGCGGGTCACCACAGCGGCGCTGGCGGCATCCCGGCCGCCATTTGTCCCCCGAATCGCTCCGGCGGGGCGTCGGTCTTTTTCCGCCCCCGGCAGGAGGGGTGAAGCTCCTGCGGATTCCTGCGGACCCCCCGTAACCGTCAGAATTCCGCTTTGACTAATACCCTTCCGGTTGGCAAGGTGACGGACATTTTATGGCAGAACTTATTGGAAATTTACTGGTGGCACAATCGGGCGGGCCCACCGCCGTTATCAATGCGAGTGTGGCGGGGGTGATTACCGAAGCGGGAAAACACGAGAACATTGAAGAAATTTACGGTGGTTTGAACGGCATCCTCGGCATTTTGAATGAGGAGCTTGTGGACATCAACGACGAGAAACGCAGCACCATCGAAGGATTGAAATACACCCCGGGCGCGGCCCTTGGCACCTGCCGTTATAAGATTGATTTCAAAAAGAAACCGGAAAAGGCCGCCCAGGACATGGACCGGCTCTTCGAGGTGTTTGCCGCGCATAACATCCGGTATTTTTTCTATGCGGGCGGCAATGATTCGCAGGACACTTCCCATAAAATCCACGAAGAGGCGGTCAAGCGCGGCTACGACATTCGTGTAATTGGCGTGCCGAAGACCATTGACAACGATTTGCCCTTCACGGACAGCTGTCCCGGCTACGGTTCGGTGATCAAATATAATTCGGCGACGGTGATGGAGATCGGCATTGATGCCGGCTCAATGGCGACCGATAGCGGTTCTTGTTACATCATCGAGGTGATGGGGCGTTCGGCGGGCTGGATTGCGGCGGGGACCGTTCTGGCCAAACGCGGCGATGCCGCCAAGCCGCCCCATATCATTTTGCTCCCGGAGGTTGCGTTTGATGAAGCGGCCTTTCTGGCCAAGGTGCAGGAAACCGTCGCGGCGTATAAATACTGCGTTGTGGTCGTGGGCGAGGGTATCAAGGACAAGGAAGGCAACGAAGTGGGCGCGGACAAGACCCGGTTGGACTCTTTCGGCCACCCGGTGCTGGCCGGTGTGTCGGAAAAATTGAAGGATTTGGTGCAGGAGCGGATGGGTTTCAAAACGCGCATCGTATTGTTGGGCTACGCGCAACGCGCCGCGGGTCATTTTGCGAGCGCGACGGACGCGCGCAACGCCTTTGCCTGTGGCGAGGCGGCCGTCCGGGCGGCGATCGAGGGGAGAACCGGGTACATGGTGAAAATTGTGCGCCAGGTGACGGACGACGGCGTCATCACTTGGGGCACGGATTTGCAACTCCTGTCCGAAGTCGCCAACGTGGAGCACCTGATTCCCCGGGAATGGATCAATGAGGCCGCCTTCCTGCCCAATGAAAAATTCCTCGAGTACGCCCAACCGTTGATTGAGGGCGAAATTCAAGTGCCCATGGAAGCGGGCCTGCCCAAATACGCCGTGCTGGAGAAAGTCGCGGTGGAAAAGAAGCTGCCGGCCCGGGCGTAAGCCACAGGAGCATCGGTTGAGCCGCCGGGGCGCAGCCCGCCGGTGCCGTTTTCCGGGACCGGGCTCCGAAATCAGCCGCGGCCGGGGACCGGCCTTCATTGACACCCCCCGGGCGTCCGTTACAGTTGATTTTGAGTTATGAACAAGCAACCTCACGTTGCCATCGTCGGGGCCACCGGTGCGGTCGGCATCGAGATGGTGAAAACTTTGGAAAAACGCCGGTTTCCGGTGGGGCAGCTGACGTTGCTGGCCTCGGTTCGCTCGGTGGGCAGGAAGATTCCCTTTGCCGGGCAGGACCTCGTGGTGCAGGAGTTGACCAAGGATTCCTTTCGGGGGGTGGACCTGGCGTTGTTTAGCGCGGGAGGCGGCATTTCCAGGGAGTTTGCGGCCAGCGCGGTGGCGGCGGGTTGTGTGGTGGTAGATAATTCCTCGGCGTTTCGTCAGGACTTGGAAGTGCCGCTGGTGATCCCGGAAATCAACGCGGCGGACATCCAGGCACACAAGGGCATCATCGCCAATCCCAACTGCACGACAGCGATCACGCTGATGGCGTTGTACCCGCTGCATCAGGCGTTCGGCGTGAAGCGGATTTTCGCTGCCAGTTATCAAGCCGTTTCCGGGACGGGCGCCAAGGCGTTGGAGGAGCTGGAGCGGCAGGTGGAACAGATCGTTCACCGCGAGCCCGTGACCAGGCAGGTGTATCCGCATCAGATTGCCTTCAATGTGCTGCCACAGGTGGATGCCTTTTTGCCCTCCGGCTATACGAAGGAGGAAATGAAAATGGAGAACGAGGGCCGCCGGATCATGCACCACGACAGCTTCCGCGCCAGCGTCACCTGTGTGCGCGTGCCCGTGTATCGTTCCCATTCCGTCGCCGTGAGCGCCGAGTTCGAGCGGCCCGTCTCCCTGGCCGCGGCCCGGACCGCGCTGGAGCGGGCGCCGGGACTCGATGTGGTGGATGAGCCCGCAAGACAACAGTATCCGATGCCCCTGTTCACTACGGAGAAGTACAATTGCGCCGTGGGAAGGCTCCGCCTGGATCGCGCCCTGGACAACGGCTTGTGCTTTTGGGTCAGTGGGGATCAGCTGCTCAAGGGGGCGGCGCTTAATGCGGTGCAAATCGCCGAGGAACTGGTGAAACCGCCGGGAGCAGCGTGACGGGGTGGTGAGAACCTCCGGCATCCCGGCGCGTGCCGCTCCGGCGGGAAGCGTTCCCCGGCCCGGCCGCTGTGCGTTGGCCAAATTGCCCCGCAACTTTTACGACCGGAACACGGTGGTGGTGGCAAAAGAATTGTTGGGCAAACTGCTGGTGCATCGGGTGGCCGGGGTGGAGCGGATCGGAAAGATTGTCGAGGTTGAAGCCTATCTCGGCGCGCACGACAAGGCGGCGCATTCTTCCAAAGGATTGACGCCGCGCACCAGGGCCATGTTTGGTCCGCCCGGGTACGCCTATGTTTACTTCATTTATGGCCGGTATCACTGCATGAATGTGGTGACCGAGCGGGAGGGAAAGGGTTGTGCCGTGTTATTGCGTGCGCTGGAGCCGGTGGCCAACCTGGCCGGTCGCACCCGCGGCCCCGGCCTGCTGACGCAAGCGATGCAAATTGATGGACGTCACTATGGTCATGACCTGTTGAGCGATGATCTGTTTATTGCCAGCCAGGGTGAATCTCCGCCCCGGCGCATCGCCCGCAGCCGCCGGATTGGAGTGGATTATGCCGGAGCCTGGGCGCGACGGCATCTGCGGTTTTATCTTCCGGACAATCCCTTTGTCTCCCGGCGGTGAAAGGAGATGTGGTTGCCCTGCTTCCGGTCATGTCCCGGCCCCGCATTCCATCTGGAATCCTGTTTTACGACGCCGACTGTGCATTTTGTCGCGGCTGGGTGCGTTTCGTATTGCGTCATGATAAACCGGGGCGCTGGCGGTTTGCGCCGTTGCACGGGGCAACGGCCCGGGCGCAACTGAAAGCTCCCAGCGATTTCCAGACCGTGGTGTTGCTGGAAGCATCCGATGCGCATTCCCCCCGGTATTTCGTGCGTTCGGAGGCGGTGTTGCGGGTGCTGGAGCAACTGGGCGGAGTCTGGCGGCTGATTTCGTGGGTGCGCGTGTTGCCGGTCGGCTGGCGGGATGCCGGGTATGCGGCGATCGCCGCGCGCCGGCAGCGTTGGTTGCGCCGGGGGGCGGAGCCGCCACTGCCGCCCGCAGAGGCCGGGCGATTTTTGCCGTGATTGGGGCGGCGCGGCGGGCTAAGGTGGATTCCATGAGCGAAGAACTCCCGCCACCGGAAGAGCGGCGGCGCTACACCTGGCCCTGGTTCGTGGCGGCACTGGTGCTCGCAGCCGTGGTGATCACGGTTTTATCCGTGCGCCGCGAAGCCCGGCGGGTGCAGCAACAACAGGAATTGTTGCGCCAGTTTCCCGGCACCACCAATTAAACGCCACCTCAAGGCCGGCAGACGCGGAAATAGCGCGCCCCGTTGGCTTCCAGCGGCGTCCGGAATTCCATGAGCGCTCCCGTGCCGAGAAGGTTCGTCTGTGTCACCCAGGTGGGAGTCACCAGGTTGGTCGTCCATTGGATCGTGTAACTTTCGTACGCCTCAGTCGTGAAACCGAACTGCAAGGCATGGTCAACGATCCGCGGCGACAGGATTTCCGCCGGTTCGAGGATCAGCGGGGCGACGCGGACGTTGTCGAAGATGGCAAAGTTGTGCTGATCTCCGATGGAATTAAAGTGGTCGTTGTAACCGATAAGAATGTTGCCTTCCGTGTAGGCGTACGTGTTCGTGTATTGCGCCACAATGGTGTCGTTCAACCGCCAGGTGATGTGGTTGTTGCTCTGGCGCACCTCGCCACGCACCCATCCCAGGCCGGCCGTGCCGGAGGGGGTCGTGCCAAAGCCGGGAATCGTTTTGGCCGGAAACAGCGTCATGAATCCGGCATCGGCGCAGTCGAAACGGGGGCCGAGCAGCGGGGCGGGGCCGAAGACGGTGTTGTCGGACGTCATCAAAATCGGCGCCCCTGCGCCACCTCCGCGAAATACGGAATAATCCCGCAGGGTGGCCGAGCCGGCCGAGGAATCATTCTCTCCTTCCATGGCGAAGAACAAACCGTCACTGGGGGCCTGTCCGACGCGGTTGGTGAGGTCGCCGGAATGGTTGATGCCGAACAACGCATGTTCGGTGGAGGTGGCCAGGTCGGCCCAGTTGATCCAGAGATCGAACTGCAGCGAATAGTTGCCCGCGAAGTGCTGGCCGAGGGGATAGAGGTTGACGGCCGCCGCTCCGGGCGTGGCATCCTTGTTCACCGTCAGGAACAATCCTTTGGTGCTGCCGCCCACGGAGTGGGGTGCGGGCGGGATTTCGCCGGGGAATGAAATGGTGGAGTAATCGAACCCGAACACGGCTTCAAAATCAAAACCACCGGCGGCTGAACGGTAAAGAATTTTATAGCCGTTGGTAATGGCGGGGCTCGTCACGGTCACCGGCGAGTCATAGGCATCAAAATCGTCCACAAACCCGAGGGTGAGCCGGGCCACGGCGCTGGTCACGCTGCCAAATGCATTGGCAAGCATCACCGAGTAACTTCCGGCGTCCGCGGCCTGCACATTGGTACGGACGTACGTGGCCTGGGTGGCGCCGGCAATGTTGCTGCCGTTAAAACGCCATTGGTAGGTGAGCGGGGGGCTGCCGGTGGCGGCCACGGTGAAAACCGCCCGGCCGCCGGGGTTGGCCACCTGACTCAACGGTTGCGTGGTGATGTCCGGCGGGAGGGGAAGACCCGTCACCGTAAGCCAGGTTGGGGCGCTGGTCACGGCGCCGCTGAAATCACTGACGACAACGTCGTACATGCCGATGTCCGTTGCCTGCGCCGTGGCGATGGAAAGCGAACTGGCGGTGGCGTTGGCCAGATCGGTGCCGTCCTTGCGCCATTGGTAATGCAGCGGAGCGGTGCCGTAGGCTTCCGCGGTGAACGTGACCGGAGCGTTCCAGGCGACGGTGGGATTGGTGGGGACGATGCTGACCGCCAGTGGAATGTGATAGACATGCAGGGTCTGCCCGGACATATAGCCGAGCGTGGGACTGGCAAAACGGATGCGGTTGATCGAGCGGGTGTTGAAATAGCCCTCCGGCGTCCACGTGACCCCGCCATCGGTCGTGTGAATGAAACTGTAGGGCGGATTGAGGACGGATGAACCGCCCATCCAGCCTTCGGTTTCACTGACAAATCCGATGCCCTGTACACCGAAGGAGCTGGGGCCGCCGATGGCGCTCAGGGGGATTCCGTTGGAAATCCACGTCGCGCCGCCGTCGGTGGTTTTGTAGAAAATGACCTTGTCGTAGGCGCTGTTCTGCTGCAGCGAAGCGTAGCCGACCAGCGGTGACGGCCAGGTCATCTTCCAGAAATAACTGTTGGTCACCGTGGTGGTGACCAACACCTGCCAGGAGAGGCCGCCGTTGGTCGTGCGGGCAATGCTGCCGTAATACGGCGGTGCACTAAACTGGTTGGTGTTCATGCCCAGAATGAATCCGGTTTGGGAGTCCTTGAAGTACACATCCATCAAGCCTCCCATGACGCCGCCGGCGGTCAGGTTGGTCGTCCACCAGGTGTTCCCGCCGTCTTCGGTTTTGGTGAAGTGCGCCGGACCGCGCACGCGGCCGACCCCGTAAACGTGTTGGGCGTCCAGGACGTGCATGGCGCAAAAGCCTTTCATGTCGGTTGCATTGAGATCCGGGACGACGCTCCAGGTGGTGCCGCCGTCAAATGTCTCGTAAAGCAGGTTCGTATCCGTCACGTTGCCGTCGTAGGACCCCGGGCCGAGATTGCCCGCCCAACCGCGGGTCAGCGAGGCGAAGCCAATCGCGCGGAAATGCGGGATCGGCCCCGCCAGCGAGGTCACGCGGGTCCAATTCAATCCGCCGTTGGTCGTGCGGTAGATGCCGTCAATGCCCCGGGCACTCCACCCATTGGTCTGGCCAATAAAAACCAGGTCGTCGTGACGCAATGTGTTGTTCAGCGGGGTGCCGGTGAACTGGGTCCAGACGGGCGTTTGGGCGGGGGAGCTGGCCGTTGTCCAGAGGATGACGGGAAGGCAGCGGATCATGAAACGGAACGGGCAGCGCATAATCATGGCCGGAATGCTACGCGAAAACCGCCGCGGATCACAGCGCCAAATCCCGGCGCGGCATCACTCGCCCGCTGCGGCAGCAGCTTCATCCGGCTCCGGCGGAGCGACCAGTGGCGCGGCTGCAGGGGCCGGCGCGGCCGGTCTCGGCGGCCTTCCCGGCGCCTTGCTGCTTTTATGCGGCTTGTGGGAATCACGGCCCCCCCGGGATTCGCGGTGGTGGGCTTCGCGCGAGTGATGCGTCCCTTCTGCGGCGCCGTGTGAATGCTCCCGCGCGCGATCGTGCAGTTGTCGCAGCGAACGCCGCAACGCATCGATCTCGCGTTCGTCGCCCAACTTCTGGCGCTCCGCCAGTTCCATTAATTCCAGCACTTCTTCCATCTGATCCACCGCATGTTTCAGCGTCTCGATGACTTCCATCATCTCATCAATCGCCTGGTGAATCGCCGTGGGTTGGTGGGCGGAGTCCGGATTGCGCGCCGTGGCAGCGGGCTTCGGAGCGGAGGCGGAGGGCGGGCGCGCGGGGGGCGCATCGGCCGGTTCGCCCGCCACCGGAGCTGCGGGGAGCGGGGAGGTGTGGGCGGAGGGTTCGGATGGTTGATCTTCGATCGTTCCGGCTGGCGGTGAAGCCTCACTCTCCGCGTGCTCGGGCTGCTCGGGCGCGTGAAGGGGGGGTGCCGACAAGGCGGGTTTGTGATCCGTCGGTCTGCGCCGCCCGCGTCCGCCGCGCCGGCCCCGGCGGCGGCTGCTGCCGCCCGCGGCCGGGGCCGGGGCGGACGAAGTTTCGGGCGGACTCGCTAGAGGCTCGTCGTTTTCAGACATTGGGCAGCAGGGTGCGCGGAATGATTTTGAATGGAAAGCCAATTCGGTGGCCGGCAAAATTCAATGGACGGCATCAATCGGGTTTCCCAGTATATTCCGTTCATGAACGTGCGGTTGCAATGGAACGGGTGGGCAGGCCGGCTCGTCCTGGTGGCGGCGTTGTTCCCGCTGGCCGTGGCCGCGGCTCCGCCCGCCGCGGAGATGCCTCCGCCGGCGCCGCGTCGTCCCAGCATCATTCTCATCATGGCTGATGATCTGGGGTATGGCGACCTGGGGTGTTATGGGCAGACCAGAATTCAGACCCCCAATCTGGACAAGCTGGCGCGCGAAGGGATCCGCTTCCGCAATGCTTATGCGGGCAGCACGGTCTGCGCACCGTCGCGCGCCGCGCTGATGCTCGGCGCCCACACCGGGCATTTGCACATTCGCGGCAATGCGCAAGTTGCCACGTTGCTACCCGGTGAATATACGCTGGCGCAGATGCTGCAAGCGGCCGGCTACAAGACCGCGTTGATTGGCAAGTGGGGGTTGACGACGAAAAATCAGCCCGGCACGCCGCAGCAGAAAGGATTTGCGGAGTTCCTGGGTTACCTCGACAACATGGAGGCGCACGATTATTACCCGGAATGGATCTGGCGTTATGATCCGCCCCGTCCAGGGCACGCTGGATTTGATGGCCTGCGGCACAATCGTGAGAACAGCGGAGGGAAACGGGATTTGTATCTGCCCGATCTGTTCACCAAGGCGGCGCGGAATTATCTGAGTATCAACAAGCCCTCGGCTTTCAACCGGTACCAACCTTTCTTCCTCTTTCTAAGCTACAATCTTCCGCACGCCAACAACGAGGAGGCCCGGCGCACCGGCAACGGGATGCAGGTGCCGTCCGATGCCCCCTATTCCGGGGAAGCCTGGCCGGCGCCGGAAAAGAACAAGGCCGCCATGATCACCCGGTTGGATGCCTATGTCGGTCAGATCATGGATCAACTGGTGGAATTGCAGATGGATAAAAACACCGTGGTGATTTTCACCAGTGACAACGGTCCGCATGCGGAAGGTGGCGTGCGGGCGGGATTTTTCAACAGCGCCGGGGGGCTCCGCGGCCACAAACGGGATTTGTACGAGGGCGGCATCCGCGTGCCCGCCATCGTGCGCTGGCCGCTGCGTATCCAGCCCGGCCAGGTCAGTGATTTGGTTTGGGCCAACTGGGACTGGCTGGCGACCCTGGCGGATCTGGCCATGACCAAGTGCCCCACCAACACCGACAGCATCTCCATCTATCCGACCCTGGTGGGGCAGGCGCAGACCAACCGGCACGATTTTCTCTATTGGGAATTTCATGAACGCGGTTTTCAACAGGCGGCCCGCGCGGACGATTGGAAAGCCGTCCGCCCGCAAGCCAGCGAGCCGCTGGAGCTTTACAACCTCGCCGCAGATCCGCAAGAACGCGTGGACGTCGCGCCGGAGCATCCCGAGGTCATCGCGAAATTTGAAGCCTATTTCAAAACGGCGCGGGTGGAATCCGCCGCCTGGCCGGTTAAGTCCCCGCCGGCAAAGTAGCGGAGCCGGCGGCCCCGCTTCCGTCAGAGCAGGGTGGGTTGCTGTTTTCCCGCGGCCTTGAGCCCCAGCTTTTGATAGCTTAAAGCCGTTGCGGTCCGGCCTTGGGGGGTGCGGTTGAGGTACCCTTCCATGATCAGGTAAGGTTCATAAACCTCCTCGATGGTGTCCGGCTCTTCGCCTACGGCCACGGCGAGGGAATTCACACCCACCGGACCACCGCCGAACTTGCCGATGATGGCCTCCAAAATGCGTTTGTCCATTTCGTCCAGTCCGTTTTCGTCAATTTCCAACAGGGCCAGAGCGCAATCCGCCACCGGGGCGCTGATTTGGCCATCACCCTTGACCTGGGCGTAATCGCGCACCCGTCGCAGCAGGTTGTTGGCGATGCGGGGTGTGCCGCGACTGCGGCGCGCGATTTCGTGCGCCCCCGCTGGCTCAATGGGCACGTTCAGCAGGTGGGCGGAGCGGATGACGATTTTCTGCAAATCCTCGGCGACGTAATAATCCAGTCGTTCGCGCATGCCGAACCGGGTCAGCAACGGCGCACTGAGCAGGCCGCTGCGGGTGGTGGCGCCGATGAGGGTGAACCGCGGCAGGTTCAAGCGCACACTGCGGGCGTTTGGTCCCTGATCAATGATGATGTCCAGCTTGAAATCTTCCATGGCCGGATAAAGATATTCCTCAATGGTCTTCTGCAGCCGATGGATTTCGTCAATAAACAACACATCGCCCGATTCCAGATTCGTGAGCAACCCGGCCAGATCTGCGGCTTTTTCAATCGTCGGGCCGCTGGTGGCCTTGAGGTTTCCCCCCATGGCTTTGGCCAGGATGTTCGCAATGGTCGTCTTGCCCAGACCAGGAGGGCCGGAGAGCAGGAGGTGATCCAGCGCTTCGCCACGTTGCCGGGCGGCCGTGACCGCGATTTCGAGACGCTCTTTGACCTTGGTTTGTCCCGTGAAATCGGAGAACAGCGCCGGGCGCAGGGTGAGTTCCAACGCGACATCGGGTTTGTTCAAAGTGGAAATGGGCCGTTCCGCCATGACAGTAAAGCATGGGCAAACCACCGGGCAGCGGCAAGATGGAAACCGCTTCGGGAGGGCGTGGATTCGGGCATGGGCAATCCAAACGGCATCGTCCGCGGTATTCCGGGCTGAAACGCGGACAAGTATTTCGCGGTTGCTTCGTCTGCGCCAAAACGCTTCAACGGGGCCGCGCTCAATTGCGCGCGCAGAGGCGACTCCACCCTTGGCCCGGCGTGGCGACGAGCAAAGGGATGCCCGCCCAGAAATCCGGCCCGATTGTCACCTGAGGTTTCATGAGCGCAGTGATCCGGAGGCAACGCCGGGGCAGGAATCAGCGCCACCCGCCGCAAAAAAAGGAGCCGGATTTTCATCCGGCTCCTCCGCGAATCGGTCCCTGGCCTGGCCGGGGGCTATTCGCTCTGGATGCGATAGAACGCCTTGGGCTCCGAGCCGATCGGAATCGAGAACGAACCGGTGGCCGCCGTGTTGGTGGCGACGCGCTCCCAACTGCCGATGGGCGTGGTCACTTCCAGCGCGCGCAGCAGCACAAACTGGCTGCCCGCCCCGCCGGAGTAATTGATGGTCGCCGTGCCGCTTCCGGCTCCGGTGATTTGCATGTTGGTGACCGGCTGGGGAGTGACGCCGCCGCTGGTCACATTGAGCATGCCGGTGCCGGTGAAGAACGCGCTCTCATGATCGGCGCCCGAACCCACCGCGCCCCACGTGCCGGCCGCCTGTGGCACTCCATTAAAGGAGAGGGTTTTGATCGTGTTGGGTGCGCCGGTGAAGTCGAGCGCCACGACTGGGGCGGCTCCATTCAGGGTCAGCGTGGCTTGGGAATCGATGTAGGTGTTTGCGGTGCCCAGGTTTAATTTCAAGGTGGCGCCGCTGGCGACGGTGACATCGCCGGTGCCCAGTCCTCCATCCACCCGGACGTCGGTGACGCCCGCGGCCACAATGGTGCCGCCCGAGTAGGAGTTGTTGCCGCTCAAAACGAACACCGGAGCGGCGTCCACGGACACACCCAACGTGAGCGGACCGGTGCCGGTGATCGGCGCGGGGATTTCGAAGACGCCCATTCCGGCGTCGCCGGCAAAGGAGCGGAAGGTGGCGCCATTCACCAGCGTGATGCCCTGGTTGGGATCCAGCGCGATGTTGTTGCCGCCGGCCTTGCGGATTTGCGCTCCATTCATGACCGTGATCGCGTCCGGGGTGGGGGATGCCGGCACCGCACCGAAGCCGGTGTTATAGGCGGTAAAGGTGGAGTGGCCAACGGTGTACATCCCCTGGGCCACCACCAGTTTTCCAAAGGCATGTTCCACGTTGTAGGTGCGCAGTTCGCCCGGTCCGGTCTTGGTCAGCGTTCCCGGGCCCGAAATGACACTGCCATCGGCGACAAACAGGATGGCCCCTCCCGTGGCGATGTCCACGGTGCCTCCGCCGGCGCCGAGGGTGATCAATTTGCCCGGCTGGACGAAGTTGCCCCCCACCGCCGATGACGTGCTGCGCAGGATCGCATTGTTATTGAGGGTGACCGAATAGAACCCGCCCAGGCGCAGGGCGTCATTGATGGCAATGACGCCGCTATTGATGGTGAGATCGTCCAGCAGGTTTCCTGCGGCCAACGTCGTGGTGCCGGTGCCGGCTTTAACCACCGGATAGCCGTTGTTGATGTCGCCGCTCCAGGTCGTATCGGCATTGTTGCCGCCGAAGGTCAGCGTGCCTCCATAACTGACCACCTTGGCGCCGGCGGCGCCCGAGAGCGCGCCGATGGTTTCATCAAATGTTTGGAGGTTGAGCGTTCCCGTGGCGCTGATGTTGACCGGCGAATTGTTGGGAATGCGCTCCGCGGCGCCGAGTTGCAGCGTGCCGCCCTGAATTTCCGTGGGACCGCTGTAAGTATTATCGCTTCCCAATTCGAGTGTGCCCGGGCCTTCGAAATACAAGCCCAGGGAGCCTCCGAGCACGGAATTGATCGTGCCGATCATCCCATCGGTGACCTTTGTGCCTTCGGCGTTGCTGAGGTTGATCGTGCCGCCGCTCAAGGTGACGTAGCCGTCTTCAAAGAACAGGTAGTCGGCAGACTGGGTGCCGCTGACCGTGACGGTAAACTGGCCATAGGCGTCGGTTCCGGCCGAGAACACCGCGGCGGCGCCTGGCGTCCAAGGCGCGGCAGGGCCGGTGCCGTCCGCAATGGCATTCCAATTATTGCCGGCGCCCCACGTTCCCGCAGGGGCATCCCCGCCGGCTCCCGCCGTCGGGCCGTTGATGTCCCAATACAGCAAGGCGCCGTCGTTATCGAGGATGGTGATGGTGCCCGAGCTGGGGTTTCCCAGGTAATAGGTGTTGTT
>Ga0116143_10000142_pt1 | contig 97142 bp, 95 predicted proteins | sample AD_UKC034_MetaG_FD_89745 | JGI IMG/M metagenome (GOLD analysis project Ga0116143, IMG submission 89745) | Active sludge microbial communities of municipal wastewater-treating anaerobic digesters from USA - AD_UKC034_MetaG | ecosystem: Engineered > Bioreactor > Anaerobic > Digestate | place: USA... | reverse complement strand
CTCCGCGAGGTATTTAGTGAGCTTGAGTCACCCGCAACCTCGTGCCCGGTGACGAAATCCCGCCGTACGCACACCCACGTCTTCAGGCGGGGCTCCCGCGAACCAGATGGAGCTCCGCGTATTATTTAGTGAGCCTCCCGCGACTCGAACGCGGCACAGCCACCTTAAAAGGGTGGTGCTCTACCACATGAGCTAGAGGCCCAAACCCGATGAGACTACTTAGTCCCTTTGAGCGCAGCGAAAAGGGGCTCGAGGCCCGGATCTATTCATTACAGCTCAAGGACCTCTTTTTCCTTGGTCTTGAGCATTTCTTCTATCTTGTTCCCGTACCGCTCGACCATCTTCTGTATCTCGTCGAGGCCGCGGAATTTATCGTCTTCGGTGACCGCTTTATCCTTTTCGAGCTTTTCCAACAGGGCCTTTGATTCATGGCGGACGGTCCGCAACGAGACACGCCCCTCTTCAGCCATCTTGTGGACGACTTTGACAAGTTCCTGGCGGCGCTCTTTTGACAACTGCGGCACGGAGAGCCGTACCATCTTCCCGTCGACCGCCGGGGTGATGCCGAGGTTCGATTTCAGGATCGCCTTCTCTATCTCGGGGATCGCGGTCTGATCCCACGGCTGAATGACAAGCATGTGCGCATCGGGAACCGAGATCGATGCGAGCTGTTTGAGCATCGTCGGGGTGCCGTAATAATCGATATGGAGCCCTTCGACAATGGCGGGGTTCGCGCGGCCGGTCCTGACCTCGGCAAAATTGCGTTGCACGAATTCAAGGCTTTTTTTCAGTTTGTCTTCGGTCGTATGCAGTACTTCCTTAACGGTCATATGCTCCTCCTCGGGATCTATTGTACCACGGTGCCTATCGTATCGCCCCGGACGACCCGCTTGATATTGCCTTCTCTTGTAAGATCGAACACGATGATCGGAAGCTTATTGTCCATGCAGAGGCTGACGGCGGTCGCGTCCATGACCTGCAGGCGGTTTTTCAGTACGTCGATATATTTCAGGTTCTGGAATTTCCGGGCGTGCTTCACCTTTTTGGGATCCGCGGTATACACGCCGTCGACCTTGGTGGCCTTGAGGATCACATCGGCGCCTATCTCCATGGCGCGCAGTGCGGCCGCGGTATCGGTCGTAAAATACGGATTGCCCGTGCCGGCGGCAAAAATGACGACCCTGCCTTTTTCAAGATGCCTGACCGCCCGGCGCCTGATGTACGGCTCGGCTATCTTCTGCATCTCGATCGCGGTCATGACCCGCGTGGGCACGCGCATCTTCTCAAGCGCATCCTGGAGCGCCAGCCCGTTAATGACCGTGGCGAGCATGCCCATGTAATCAGCGACGGAACGGTCCATGTCAAGGCCGCGGGACCCGGTATTCTCCTGGCCGCGGAATATATTGCCACCGCCCAGAACGAGCGCAACCTCAACGCCCATCCGTTTGATCTCTTTGATCTGCCGGGCGATCGACACCAGTACCGCCTGGTCGACCCCGTGTGTTTGACGGCCCTGCAGCGCTTCTCCGCTCAATTTCAATACGATGCGTTTGAATCTTGATTTTTGCGCCATATATCAGCCGATCTTATAGCGGGCAAAACGGTTGATGACGATCTTCTCGCCCATCTTTGCCACGATACTGCCCATGTAATCCCTGACGGTCATGCTCGGGTCTTTCACATAGACCTGCTCCAGCAGGCAGTGTTCCTTATAATACTTCTCCTTGTCGTCTGCCTGCGCCAGCACGTCCGCGGGAACGTCTTCTTTCTGTATATAGGCAGGGCTGCTTGCGGTGATATGAAGCACAAGATCCTTGGTGAACTGCGCAAAATCGGGGTTCTTTGCCACAAAATCCGTTTCGCAGTTGACCTCGAGCAGAACGCCGACTTTATTGCCGTGATGCACGTATGCTTCGATCCTGCCTTCTTTCGCAGTGCGCTCGCCCTTTTTCGCGGCTATCTCAAGCCCGCGTTTGCGCAAAAGGATCACCGCCTTTGGCACGTCGCCGTGCGTTTCGCCGAGCGCCTTCTTGCATTCCGCCATGCTCGCGGACGTCAGATTCCTCAATTCTTTGATCGACTCAACCGAAATATTCATTGCTTTATGCCTTCTTTCTTGCTTTTGATTTATCCGCCGCGGCGCCGGCCACATGCGCTTTCTTTACCGCTTTCGGGTCCTCTTTGGCCGTATCCTCGATGATCTCCTCGATCTCCTTGATCTCGACTTCCTCTTCGGGAGCGACCGCGGGGGTCCCGCCGGCCGCATTCTCTTCCTTCATCACGACGCCTTCATGGGACAGATACGAAAGGAACTTCTTCCTGCCCTCGATGATGCTGTCGGCGATGTACGTCGTGATCACGCTGATCGAGCGTGTCGCATCATCGTTGCCGGGAATAGGATATTCGACCAGATCCGGATCCGCGTTGGTATCGAGCAGCCCGATGACCGGGATGCCGAGCCTGCGCGCCTCGCGGACCGCGGTCTCTTCCTTCTTGGTGTCCACGATGAACAAAGCCTTGGGCATTCGCTCCATGGCGATAATGCCGTTAAAGCTCTTCTTCAGCTTGACCAATTCCTTCTCTAATAATGACACTTCTTTCTTGGTAAGCTTTTCGAACGTCCCGTCCTGTTTCTTGGTCTCGATCTCCTTCAGCCGGTTGATGCTCTTTTTGATCGTGGCGAAGTTCGTCAACATGCCGCCGGGCCAGCGCTCGGTGACATAATGCATTCCGCAGCGCTGCGCTTCGCGCAGCACGACCTCCTGCGCCTGTTTTTTGGTCCCGACGAACAGGATGAATTCCCCTTTTGCGGTGACGGACGTAAGAAAATCCTTGACCTGCGCAAGGCATTCTTCGGTCTTTTCAAGGTCGATGATATAAATACCGCTCCTTTGACCGAAGATAAACTTTTTCATTTTGGGGTTCCAGCGGGATGTTCTGTGTCCGAAGTGGACGCCTGATTCGAGAAGCTGTTTGACAAGATCTGATGGCAAGGTGTTTCCTCCTTCATTCGCGCCTTTTACCCGGTTCACCCTTGGTATGTCGCAGGGGCGAGACTGACTGCAAGGCATGTGCTTCATGCAATGGGTTTTACGGCCTGACGGTTCCCTGACCGTTCAGGCAAAAACCCAGTTCATTAAGTATAGCATAGATTGTTTATAATGCAAATATTATTGCGCTACCCTTAAGAACTTCTAATTATACGTTTTTTGCGCTTTTTTGCAAGTCTTTTATTGCCTTTTTCGATTATGCTTGACAAAGCGCTAATTTTGCGTATACTTTAATCCTGCACCTCGAACACATTAATCCAATATCAACGTGAGGAGATTTATCATGCACAAATCATGCAGCCTGTGCGGAAAAGGCCCGCAGACCGGCAAGATCGTCGTCCGAAAGGGTCTTTTAAAGAAAAAAGGCGGCACCGGAAGCAAGATCGTCAGGTGGACCAAACGCAAATTCCTGCCTAATCTGCAAAAAATGCGCATCATCGTAGACGGGACACCCGTCCACGCGTATATCTGCGCAAAATGCATCAAAAAAGGGAATTTTAAGAAAGCCGTCTAAAGATTAGGCGGCGGTTCTGGAAATCATGGGGACGGTTCTCATTGCCCGGAAAGAATGGTAGCAGGGCAATGAGAACCGTCCCTAAGTTTTACAGGATCTCCTCAACTTCCAGGATCATTGATTCCTGGCCCAACCAGCTGTCGATGCGAGGGTTATACGCCAGGTCAAAAGACTCTCCCCCGCAAAGCTTTTCCATGAATTTGCCCATGCCAAACCCGATCGCTTGATGCGTGATCCTGCCGTCCGTCACCCAGAATTTCAAAGTATCCCTGCTCAAGATCCTTGGCTGGCCTTTCAGGCGAAGGTCCCTTGTCAGAAACAGAGGTTTCGGGTTCCCAATGCCGAACGGCGCCAGCCCGTCCAATTCCCTGACAAGCGCTTCAGTTATATCGGAGAAGCTCAATTCCATATCGACCGAAATGCACGGCAGCAGGTCCTCGAGAAAAAGGCTCTCTTTTGCGTATGCGTTGATCCTGCTCTTGAAAATATCGATATTGTGCCGCGGGATGACCATGCCGATCGCATGCTGATGGCCGCCGAAGTTATCGAGCAGGTCGCCGCACGAGGCGATCCCGTTAAAAAGATGGAAATTCCTCACGGAACGGCCTGAGCCGCGGCAAGAATGCTCGTTCATCGATATAAGGATCACGGGGCGGTTGAACCTGTCGACAAGCTTCGATGCGACAATACCCAGGACCCCCAGATGCCAGCCCTCCTTTGCAAGCACAATGATCTGATGGTCCTTGAAATTGACCTCCCGGCCGATCATTGCCTGCGCCTCTTCCAGGATGGAACTCTCCACCCGCTGGCGCTGGCGGTTGAACGCCTCAAGCTCCCGGGCAAATCCCTGCGCCTCTGCCGCGTGGACGCTTGCAAGCAGGTTGAACGCAACATCGGCGGTATCCATCCTGCCGCTTGCGTTTATCCGCGGGCCGAGTATGAAGCTGACGGCGTCGGGCCGCAGGATCTTGTTCTTCATGCCGCTCGATTCGATCAGTGTCCGGAGCCCGACCTTCCGCGTGCCCGCTATGCACTGTAATCCTTCGCGGGCAATGACCCTGTTCTCGCCGATCAAAGGCACCGCGTCGGCGATGGTACCCAGCGCCACCAGATCCAGGTCCTCCTCAAGGCGCGACCCGACAAGCGCCTGGCACAGTTTATACGCGACCCCCACGCCGGCAAGGTCCCTGAAAGGATACCCGCAGCCATTGATCTTCGGATTGATGACGACGGATGCGGCGGACGCGGCATGCCGGCCGGCCGGCTCATGGTGGTCGGTGATCAATACATCCATGCCCAAACGCCTCAATTCCGCTATCTCGCCCTCGCTATTGGTGCCGCAGTCGGCAGTGATGAACAACCCGATCTTTTTCTCATGGGCGCGCCGCGGAATGGTCTTGTGAAGGCCGTACCCTTCTTTGAGGCGGTGCGGGATATGATGTTCGACGTCGGCGCCCATGGCCTTGAGCACCGTTTCAAGAAGGGCCAGGGACGTGACCCCGTCGACATCGTAATCGCCGTGCACAAAAATGCGCTGTTTGCGTTCGACGGCGCGTTTGACCAGGGAGACCGCGTCCTTCATGGAGCTGAATGCGAACGGGTCGTTGAGATGTTCAAGGCTGACGTGCAGGAACCGGTCGGCTTGCGCAACGGTCGTGATCCCCCTGTTGACAAGCACCCGGGCAAGGACGGGCGATATGGATAATTCATCGGCGAGAAGCTGGCTCAGGCGGGCATTCCCTGCGGGTATATTAAGGATGGCATGGCTGTTCATGGCAATACGCACGATCGCTTACGGGCCGTTACATCTGTTCCGGCGCAGTCACTCCGAGGAGGGCCAGCCCTTTGGCGAGCACGGTTTTGGCAGCATAGATCAGGCAGATGCGCGCGCGGGTACAGGCCTCATCCTGGCCCAGGACACGATGCTTGTCATAAAACCTGTGGAAACCTTCGGCGGCCTACTGCAGATATACGGTCATCATGTACGGATCAAGCGTTCCGAGACAAACCTTCAATATATACGGGAACTGCCACAATTTCTTAAGAAGCATCTGTTCTTCATTCTCCTGCAGGACCAGCGGACCGGACAGTTCGGGCTTGCCCCGGACCCCTGCCTGGCGCAGGATACTGGCGATGCGCGCATGCGCATACTGCACGTAATACACGGGGTTCTCGGGGCTCTGCTTCTTGGCCACTTCGAGGTCGAAGTTCAGATGGCTCGATGTCCTGCGCATGCAGAAAAAATAGCGCGCCGCATCCGCGCCGACCTCGTCGAGCACTTCCCGCAGGGTGATGTACTGGCCGCGCCTCGTCGACATCTCGATGACCTTGCCGCTGCGGAAGATCGACGCAAGCTGTACGATGACAACGGACAAAGAATCGGCGCTTCCGCCTAACGCCATGACCGCGGCTTTCAACCGCGGGATATAGCCGTGATGATCGGGCCCCCACAGATTGATAAGCCAGTCGAACCCCCGGGCGAACTTATCGCCGTGATACGCGATATCGGGCGCCAGATACGTGAACGCGCCGTCGCTTTTGACCACGACACGGTCTTTATCGTCGCCGAATGTCGTGGACCTGAACCAGACGGCGCCGTCCTCATCATACAGATGGCCTGCGGACCGCAGGAAATCAAGCGCCGATTTCTGCTTGCCGCTTTCGCGCAGGCTCTTCTGGCTGTACCAGCAATCGAACGTCACATGAAAATCTTCCAGCTCTTTTTTGATGATATCAAGGATATAATTCGAGCTGTATTCGGCAAAATCGCGCACCTCGATCTTCCGGTCCCTGATCTGGCGCGCCATATCGACGATATAATCGCCCTGGTAATAATTGTCCGGGAATTCGACCTTCTCTCCGTTCAATTCTTTCAGGCGTGCCTCGACCGACCTGCCGAGCGTATTGATCTGATTGCCTTCGTCGTTGAGATAATATTCCTTCCGGACCTCAAAACCGAGGAAAGACAGGATATTCGCCAGGGCATCGCCGACCGCTGCCTGGCGCGCGTGCGCCACGGACAACGGCCCGGTCGGATTGGCGCTGACGAATTCGACAAGGACCTTGCGGCCCATGCCTTCAGATGAGCGGCCGAAATCACTGCCCTGTTCGATGATATCCTTCAGGACTTCCCGGAAATATTCAGCGGACAGGTACACATTGATAAAGCCGGCCCCCTCTGCTTTGATCTGCGCCACTGACGCGCGGCAGGGGCTGGCTGCAAGCCGCTTATTGAGCGCATCGACGACAGCAGATGCGATCTTCATCGGCGGCTGCTTCAGCGCCGAGGCGATCCGCATGGCGATATTGTTGGAAATATCCCCGAAACCGCTCGAGCATGCCCATTCCAGAGCAAGCCCTTCGCGCTGGTCCTGATAACCGGCATCGGCGAGCGCATCGGAAAGAAGTTCGGTCAGCGATTCCTGGATGGGTGTACGCATGGGATTATGATCCGGCGCCCCTTGAGGAGTTATTTCAGACGCGTTGCCCGCGCCGGAACGCGCACCCGGGCAGCGTCAGACCATAAATGCTCAAGGTCGTAGAACTCGCGCAGAGGCGCATGAAAGATATGAACGACAATGGAAGAGTAGTCGAGCACGATCCAGCCCGAGGCATCGTTGGCCGGAACGGACGAAAGGGACCGCACGCCCGCCTTTTTCATCTCTTCCTCTATATGCTCGGCCAGGGCATTGACCTGCCGGAGCGAAGAGCCGCCGGCGATGACGAAATATTCGCAGAAATTGCACACCTTTCGCATGTCGAGGACCATGACCTTCAAAGCCTTCTTGTCCCTGGCAATGCGCGCTATCTGTAATGCGCGTTTCTTCGGATCGCTCAAAACCCGCTCCCTCTTTTTAACAGGCAAACCCCGTCAGGGGATTGTGCACCCCAACGGGGCCTGCAATGATCTGCTTCTCCTATCAAGACTATTTCTTCCCTAATATCTTATACATGCCGGTTCCGCAGGTGGGGCATTTGCCCTTCATGGCTGAACGGCCGTTCTTCATGGTGACTTTCTGCTCATCTTTCATCTCTTTTGACGCTTTGCACTTCACGCAATAACCTTTTTCTGCCATGGCTTTCTTTGCCTCCTTCATAGTCCTCGGGGGTTGATCTGAGGGGAACGCTTTGTCAATAGCTTTCCCAGAAAGCTCATTCGAACCGCCCTTGTGTCGATTAGAGGTATAGTATCACAATTCAAATCTGCTGTCAAGGAGCCTATTTTGTCCAACATATTGCAAAAAACGAAAGTTTGGTCGTTTTATATCAAAATAACTTCGCGGGAAAGATTTATTTAAAAATACTAACAATTGCCCCGACCACTACCGACATATTAATATTTAGACGCATCTTTCTTGATCCCTTCCGTAAAAAAATATCATCGAGAACGAGCATACTATTTAACGCCCCTCGCTTTTGCCAACACAGTTTCCGCTATTTTGGAAGCAGGGACTCTATATCGTTCGAAATCAGAGATATTTCTATCAGTGATGCCTATTTGATATTCTACTCCTCCCCGATGTTGATGGCTTAGATATTTATTCTCTTTTACATCTTTACTCGACAAAACCCAATAAACAATCAGGTCAACCCAGACACCAATAAAAATAAAAACGGAGCACGCATCAGCTTTTAACTGCTGAAAATTCATCCAAAACGGCTCCTTAGAAGCATAATGCAAAGCCTTCGAAACCAAACTCCCTCGTTTTTCAGTATTTATTGCTCTACACGCCTTAACTTCCAGTTTAATTCCTTCGAACCAAACGTCGTACTCTCCATCAAACGCTTTGTCTAACTCTTTACTAACTTCCTTAAATCTAGAATCTATACTTCGCAAATGTTCTTCGCCCCAAACCTGCCCAAATACCCTGGGGGCCATTTCAAAAAGCGAAAGATATTTATTTGTACTCACATAATTATTTCGCAATTTCTCGTATTTTTCGAAAGTTATTATTTCCCTGTCTTTCAGGAAAATTAGGATATATTCATATTCATTAAAAGGGAAAACGGAAACCAAACTGCTTAGTTTATCCTCCAAGAATTTCTTGTCGCCATGTTCGAGTTCTTCTTTTAGTTTATTAAGATATTCTTTCAGCTGAGTTAAATCCATCGTTGTTCCGCCGTAAATTCGGTGTTTAATTCCGGGAAGGGATTATTCCACTGCCAACCAGTTTTCCCCGTTTTTCTAAAATTCTCTAATCTTCTGATTGTTATTTCTGCAAAAACGGGATCGATATCAAAAGTGTAAACTTTTCGCTTTAATCTCTCTCCGGCTATAAGAGTCGTCCCCGAATGTGCAAAGAAATCTGCGACAATTTCATTCTCGGCACTTCCCGAAACAATAAGCCTCTCAATTGCTTTCAAAGGTTTTTGAGCGTAACAACCAGGGACATTTTCTTCCATCCTATAGAATACTTGCTGCACATCAACCCAAACATTCCCTGCTCTAATAAATTGAGATTTGCTCCGTTCAAAATTCTCCGTTATCTTTCCGTTTACTTTTTTATAGTAGCCGCGCAAAATCTTGGGAATATCCGTATACTCTGCTTCAACATTAAATTTGGGGTTGCCTTTAACGTAATAAAGAAGTTCTTGTCTCACCCACATCCAGTTCTTTTGCGTCCCATACCCACGCTGGTTCCGCATTGTAATTAAGTTCTTAGGGTTAAGATCGGCAAAATCTCTCATCATTATCATAAAGTCAGGAAGTGGCTGAAAATTATCTTTATAATCAGCCCCTAACCATACATAAAAATGAGCATCTTTTTGCATAATACTAATTGCATTTAAAACCCATTTTCTCGAGAAGTCTATGTAATCATTAAGAGAAATCTTAAAAAGGTTATCTGTATTTACATTTCCCACTGCAACATTATAGGGCGGATCATTTATAACTAGAGATGCTTTTCTACCTTCAAAAATTTTTCCAATCCCTTCGCTGTTTGACGCATCTAAAACTCCGACCCTATGCCCGAATACTGGATCGTTCCAAACTTCTCCCTTTTTTAGCCGACAAAAAGGCACTAATTTCTTTTTAAATTCGCCGCTTAAATCTAGCCTTTTAAGGCGCTCAGTAGTTTCATCCCCTAAAAGCCCTTTTTTATCAATTACGGCATTATTGCTAAATAATTCTAAGGTATCATTAGGCAACTTCATTTTTAGCTCCTTTTTTTTATTATACTACAATTAGTACAAATATCTATCGCTTTCAAGAAAATGGATGAAAATGGAACAATTGTTGTCCTAAACAAAAAAACCTTCGCTAAAGATAGCGAGGGTTTCGATTATTTCAGCGTGACAGTTCCCTCTTCGAAACATACCACTTTTACTAAAATAAATTGCCCCAAAATATAACTACGAGAAGCTGTAATAGTTAAAATTTTTTATTTGTATTGCCTCTGCGACCCTGACTATGGCTCATGGACTGCCGGTTGCTGTGGCACAAAGCGAGTTGCGACGCCCACTTGAGCTTTACCCAAGTGGGCGTCGCCTGTTCGAGCGACTGACACAGCAACCGGCAGTCCATCAAACGTATTCCGGCCGGCCGCACGACCTATTTCCCGTTGCGGGCGTACGGCTGCTCTTCGATCTCGCCCACGATCTCTTCGAGAAGGTCCTCGAGGGTCACAAGCCCCAGGGCCCGGGCTTTTTCGTCGACCACAACCGCGATCTGGATCTTATCCACCAGGAATTTGCGCAAAAGCTCGCTGACCCGTGTCTGCGCGGGGATGAAATACGCGGGATGCACGATATCCTGCAGCAGGAACAAGCCTTTATCCCTGAGGATATACAACAGGTCCCTGGCATAGATGATGCCCATGACATTGTCTATCGAGCCTTTATACACGGGCAGGCGCGAATGGCCCTGCTCGGCCAGGATATCAAGAAGCTGGTCGGGCGTCGCCGATACGCTCACCGCGACCATTTTATCCCTGGGGATCATGACATCGGCAACCTTGATATCCCCGAATTCGAAGATACGGTGGAACATCCTGCGCTCTTCTTCGCTTAAAACCCCTTCCTCTTTGCCCACCTCGATCATGAGCCGCAGTTCCTCCTCGGTTATGAGCGAAGAACGCTTGGTGCGTTTGATGCCGAGCGCATCGAACATCGCGTCGGTGATACCGGTGAACACGCGGGCAAGCGGCGTCACCGCCCGGGTATACGCCTCCATGACCGGCGCGACCGCCAATGCCATGCGGTCGGTATTCTTCAGAGCGATCATTTTCGGCAGTATCTCGCAAAAAACGAGTATGACAACGGCCGACAGCACGGTCGCGATGACCACGCCAAGCCGCGGCCCGGCGAAATGGACCGATATGGCGGAAATAATGACGGAAAAAGCCACATTGGCGAAATTGTTCCCGATCAAGATCCCGACGATGAATTGATCGGAATGGGTCATCAGGTATTTGACATTCTCGCTGTGGCGGGCCTTCTGCGCGATCAAATGGCTCAATTTTATCTTGCTGACCGCGATGATCGATGTCTCGGACAGGGAGAAAAAGAACGACGCGATAAGAAAGCATAGAAGCAGGATAAAAAGGAACAGCGGGTACAAAAAGATCATTTCAACCGACACCATGCCTTCACGCTCTGCTCCTTGTTCTTCCACGGGCCGATCATGGCAAAATTGACGCGTTCGGTCTTGAACAGCATCCTGCCGACAATGCGGATATCTTCGGCCGAGACTTTTTTGACCTCCCGCATGACATCTTCCAGGCAGAACGTCCGGTCAAGCGTCGTGGTCGTCTCGCCGATCCAGAGCATCTGGTCCATGGTATCCTCCATGGCAAGGGTCAGCTGTCCCAGATAATATTCTTTTGCCCGCTGCAGCTCGTCTGCGGTGACACGGCGGTCCCGGACGCGCTGCAGCCCTTCGAACACGAGTTTCACCGTATCCTCGACTTTCTTGTTGTCAACGCCGGCATGCACGATAAAAACGCCCGTATCCGCCATGAACTTGACATGCGTTCCGATCTCATACGCCAGGCCGCGTTTTTCCCTGACCTCATTGAACAACCTGCTTGAGGAATTCGCGCCGAGAATGATATGAAGCAGGGAAAGGCCGTACCGCATCGGATCGTCGCGCCGCAGGCCGTGAAAACCGATGACCAGATGGCTCTGTTCCGTATCCTTCGCAAGAATACGCACCTGCGGCGCTGCCTGCGCCTGCCGCGCAGGGACATACCGGTTCCGCGCTCCCCGGTCGAGCTTCCCCAACCGCGATCCCGCTTTTCGTACAAGCGCTCCGTGATCAAAAGCGCCGGCGGCGCTGACCACGATATTGGACGGGGAATAACACGCGGTCCGGTACGCTTCCAGCGCCGCGCGGTCGACCGCGGATACCGTCGCCTCTGTGCCGAGCGTGCTTGTGCCCAGCGGATGCCCCGGCCACATAAGCCCGTCGAGCAGTTCGTACACATAGCTGTGCGGTTGGTCCTTGTACATTTTGATCTCTTCGAGGATGACCGTGCGCTCCTTACGGATATCCTCCTCGCGTAAAAGCGGCCGGGCCACCATATCCGATAAAATATCGATGCCGCGGTCAAGATACCGCAGCGGCATCTTCACGAAATAACACGTGACCTCCTCGGACGTGAAACCGTTGAACGAACCGCCCACGCCTTCGATGGATTCCTTGATCTGCCTGCAGGTATATTTGCTGGTCCCTTTAAAGACCATGTGCTCGAGATAATGGCTGATGCCTGCGGACGCCGGCCGTTCGTACCGGGAACCGACGCCGACCCAGATACCGAGGGCAAGCGACCTGCGGTCCTTCATGGGACAGCTGATGATGCGCACGCCGTTGTCGAGCGTTGTCTTGCGGTATGGATCCGTCTTCATGTTCCCCCTGTCAATGATGAAATGTATGATCCGGCCCCGGCCACGAGCCGGGGACCGCCTTTATGCCGGCGTATGTGCCTGATAATGGCGCTGCCCACGATGACCCCGTCGGCAACGGACTGGATATGGCTGACCTGTTCCCGCGTCGAAACCCCGAATCCCACGCAGACCGGGGTCCTCGTCAGCCGTTTGATGCTTTTCACATGCGCGGCGATATCGGCAGGCAGTTTTTTTCGGCTGCCGGTCACGCCGGTAACGCTCAGGTAATAAATAAAACCCCGGGCCTTCCGGGCGATCGACACAAGCCGCTGCGGATCTGTCGTCGGAGCCACGAACGTGATGGTGTGAATGCCTGCGCGCCGCGCTGCCGTGATCAAACCGCGGCCTTCTTCAGGCGGCAGGTCCGGCACGATGATACCGTCCAGTCCGCATCGGGACGCTTCTGTGACAAAACGCTGTTCTCCCATGCGAAAGATCGGATTATAATAGGACATAAAAAGCAAAGGTATCTGCGTTTTTTTGCGCAGGTCCCGGACAAGGCGCAGAACATCAATGAGCCTGACATGACGCTTGAGCGCTTCCTGCGACGATTCCTGTATGACCGGCCCGTCGGCCATGGGATCCGAGAACGGGATACCGAGCTCGATCATATCCACGCCCCGCGCCGCGAATTCCAGGACAAGTTTTCCCGTCGCGGCCAGGTCGGGATACCCTGCGGTCAAAAAAGCGATGAATGCCTTTTTCCGGCCTGCCCGCAGCTTTTGGAACGCCGCATCGATCCTGTTGACGCCCTTCTTCTTCATAATCGTATTTTCGCAACAGCCGTTTCCATGTCCTTGTCCCCCCTGCCTGAAACAGACACGACCACGATTGAATCCTTTTTGAGCCGGGGCGCAAGCTGCGGAAGGTATCCGACGGCATGCGCCGATTCCAGCGCGGGGATGATGCCTTCGGTCCTGGACAAGAGCCGGAAACCCTCCAGGGCCTGCGCGTCGGTAACCGCAAAATACTCCGCCCGTTTTGTACTCTTCAGGAACCCGTGTTCAGGACCGACGCCCGGATAATCAAGGCCCGCGGACACCGAATGCGTTTCATTGATCTGGCCGTCTCGGTCCTGCAAAAGATATGATTTTGCCCCGTGCAGCACGCCGATGCCGCCGGTAACGAGGGTCGCGGCATGTTTGCCCGTGCTGATGCCCCTGCCCGCAGCCTCGACACCGATGAATCGTACTTTCGTATCGCGATAGAACGGATAGAACAGCCCCATGGCATTGCTGCCTCCGCCGACGCAGGCGACCAGATAATCGGGCAGGCGGCGTTCCTTTTGCACGATCTGCCTGCGCGTTTCCCTGCCGATGACCGACTGAAAATCGCGCACCATCACCGGATACGGATGCGGGCCCGCGACCGTACCGAATATATAGAACGTGTCGTTGACGTTGGTCACCCAGTCGCGGAACGCCTCGTTGATCGCGTCTTTGAGCGTTCTGGTCCCGGTGGTCACCGTGACGACCTCGGAACCGAGGAGTTTCATCCGGTACACATTGAGCCGCTGGCGTATGGTATCGTCCTCGCCCATATACACCGCGCATTTGAACCCGAATAAAGCGGCCACCGTGGCTGTGGCAACGCCGTGCTGGCCTGCGCCGGTCTCTGCGATGACGCGGGTCTTGCCCATGCGTTTCGCCAGAAGACCCTGGCCGATCGTGTTGTTTATCTTGTGCGCACCGGTATGAAGCAGGTCTTCGCGTTTGAGATAGATCCTGCCGCGGCCCAGATACCTGCTCAGGTTCTTCGCATAATACAGCGGCGTGGGCCTGCCCGCGTACTCTTTCAGGTAATACGCAAGTTCGGATCTGAACGACGGATCGGTCCTGGCAGCGCGGTAGCGCGCGTCCAGGTCGCTCAAAGCCGCCATAAGCGTTTCAGGCACGAACCTTCCGCCGAATGAGCCGAAATATCCTCTGTGATCGGGAAATGCCATGAGCCCTCTCTTGTCCTGCGTTATGGCTGATCGTCGTGCGTATCAGGGAACTGCAATTGCAGGTAACACGGAACAGCCCCGGAAGAATTCCGGGGATTGGAATAGCTGACCCTTAAAAAATCCGGGATGACGCGGAAATCGTATCCGCCGTTATACGCCGCTATCGCATAGAAGCTTGTGTCGATGAACCGCTCCCAGCAATCAGCCTGCACACGAGACCCGTCGTCATGCGTCTGCGTCCAGTCGATCCAGCCGCCGGCGACGCCGTCGCATACGGGCGCATTCATCCAGAGGCCGCTGTCAAGACCCCAGTTCAACGCATCGATATAATACCCGCTCTGGCGCAGGTCCTGCCAGCACAACGACGCCTGGAACGAATACCCGGGGGACATCCTCGAACGGTCAGCGCCGTCATTCCACGCGCACGCGCCCGACGCATCCTGCAGCGTCCGGTGGATCCATTCGCCCACGCGGGGCCTGTTCACTCCTTTACAGGGAAGATCGAGCATCTGCGGCGCATAATTGATCCAGTCGTGATACGCCGGATCGACGGGCGCATTGTCCTGGTCGATAACGCGGCGCCAGACGCCGAAATCGGGATCATCGCGGTCCCTGACGTACAAAAACGTATCGATGCCGCGTATGATCCTCCGCGCCGCCCTGCTGCAATACAGCGCGAAGCGCGCGTCGCACGACATGACCGCCCAGGTCTCCGCGGCCTTGAGGGCCTGATACGCGTATGAATTATCCGACGCCCACCGCCACGTCCTGTATTGTCCGTGCGCATCCTTGCCCCCGCCCAGCAAAAGACCGTTGCCGCCGCTGGACTGACACGACATAAGATACCGGGCAGCTTTTTTCATCGCGGGATACCGGACCCGGTCAAAACCGAGCTTGTAAAAAGCGATCATGACCTCGGCGGTCTGCGTCGGCGATTTCGAGAGCGATTCTTCGGAACCCGTATCATCCCCGGGCGCCGCATACCGGTACTGGTTGTACCATGCTCCGTCGGGATCCTGGACCTTCGCCAGATAATCCGCAGCCAGAAGCGCGCGCCGGCGGTAATCGTTGCCCGGGTACATATCGTCCGCGATCAAAAGGCCCAGAATAGCCATGGCGTTCTCCCGCGGAACGACCCATGTCGGCGCCCCCGCTACATTATTGATACAGCCGTATGCCGGATCGGCAGCATCCATGAACTGGCAGGCGGCGATGTAGTCGGCCTCGATCTGTGCCATTTCGGGGAATTCCTCCTGGCCGCGCGCGGCAGACGCTGACAGCACAACGATCATCACAGCCAGAAAAAAATATGCAATATATGCAGGCGTTTTACAAAGCATAGGATTATTTTTTACGGTACGCCTCCAGGTACGAATCGCAGTAAATCTGTTTATTGACGATAAGCTCCGCGGTGATCAAGGCATCCATGAGCTCCGTATCGAGCGGGTCAAGGATGGCCGCATCGAGCCCGAACGCCGCTGCCATGACAAGGAACGTGCGGTTGATGAGGCTGCGGAAGTGCGTGCCCTGCGAGACGTTGCTCAGGCCGATGACCGTCCTGGGCGAAGGCTCGGATATGATCTTGAACTCCCGGATCGACTCCAGGATATCCGGCATCGCCGCCTGGCTGACGTTGACCGGCATGACGATGGGGTCGAGATACAGGTTCTCGACCGGGAAATCATGTTCGACGCACGTCGCCACGACCGTTGCCGCAAGCTCGAGGCGCTGGTCCTTGTTCTGCGGCACGCCTTTGGCGTTCATGGCAAGGCCGATAAGCGAGGCGTTATATTTTTTCGCAAGCGGCACCAGTACCGATAATTTCGCCGCATCCGCAGTCGTCGAATTGATCATGACGGAGCCGGTCGCCGCCTGCAGCCCCGCTTCGATGACTGCCGGTTTGCTTGAATCCAGAACGATGGTCTTATCGGTCGCCTGCCGAACGGTCTTGACGAGCCACTGGATGTCATCGGCCGGCTGTTTCGAGCCGGGGCCGCAGTTCACGTCGAGAGCGTCCGCGCCCGCTGCGATCTGGTCGAGAGCGCACTTCTGGACGATCCCCGCATCCCGCGTCTTGATCGCCCTGGTGATCGAAACGTACATCCCGTTGATCAGTTCGCCGATTATATACATAGCCCCCTCGTATGCATTATTATAATCCTACGCGCTCAATTGTTCAATATACTTCTTGATATGCCCTGCCGCACCGGGATGGCGCATCACCAGGATGTCCGCTCCCGCATGGATGAGGCTCGCTGCGGTCAGCGCCTCCCACATGCACGCCCGGTCCTTTTCGGATCCCCAGTGCGGGAATTCTTTCGCGGACACACGCGACTCCTTCGCGCGCGATGCCTCCTGCCCGACAAAACAGACGAACGGCATGGCGACCATCTTGTCGCCCGATAATGCGGACAGCCGCGCCCGCTCCATGATGGAATACGCGTATTCAAGGCCGTAGCCGAGCGCGCCGATGGTCGGATCGATGACGATCCGGTCGAGCCCGACGCCCATGTCCGAGATCAGGATGTTCAACTGCTTTGCGATATTGATATCGATGGGCGATTCGGCGATAATACTGTGGCCGTCGGCAAAGGCTGAAGCGACCAGCGTTTTGTAATTGTCCTGGACCGCGCTGCCGATAAGACATTTCTCGCCTTTGGCCGCTTCGCAGCATGCGGGCAGGACAAGATTATCGGTCTGGTCATCGCCGCAGCCGATGACGATCAAGGGGACGCTCACTGCTTTGAGCAAACCCGCTATGAACTTCTGCTGCTGTGCCGGGGTCTTGCCGCCGGCATCGGGATGAGACCCCTGCAGCCTGACGCATAAAAGCCGGGCCTTATGATCCGCGACGCAGCTCTGAGCCCAGGCAAACGGATCGTTCCAGACCTTTTTGTACGAAGCGCTCACTTCATCGGGCCAGTCAGAAGGCGGGATATCCCAGATCTCGAGCGCGACAACCGGCTTGTTGGGCATGCCGGCGGTGTCCGCAAGGAACGGCAGGCCCGTCTCGCCTCCGACGGTAACGGCGCCGGACCGCGTGCCTCCGTCCGCCGCTGTCGCGCCGATCGTGACGCACGCCACCCTGCCCTGCCATTTTTCGATCAACGGTTCGATTGCCATAGATGCCGACTCCTTTTTGCGTTTGAACGTTATGTATATGCCGGCGCGCTATATGCCGGTCATTTCATCGACGACTTTCTGCATTGCCCGGTATGCGGGCGATCCTTTCGACAGCGACCAGACCGGTTTTCCGTCTGCGCTCGCGTGCGCGACCGCATCATCAACGGGGATGCGCCCCCCATACCGCGCGCCGATGCCTGCGAACCTCGCGGGATCCGTATCCCGCGCCGCGGCATTGACCAGCAGGAGCTTCCTGCCTGTTTTGATCTTGAGCTCATCGGCGAGCGCGCTGATGCGGCCTGCCGCGCGCAGCGCCACCGGCGTATCATGCGTGACGACCAGAAGCGTATCGCATCGGCGCGTTGTCCGGCGAGAAAGATGCTCAAGGCCCGCTTCGTTATCGATAATGACCCAGTCGTAATCATCGATCAGCTTTTCAACGACATTCCTGAGCACGTTATTGACATAGCAATAACAACCCGGGCCTTCGGGCTTGCCCATGGTCAGGCAGTCGAATCCCTCGCCTTCGGCGACCGCCGTCTGCACCTGATATTCGATATACCGGTCCTTGGACATGCCGCCCGGTATCTTATCGGCGTTGGCGGCGACCTCATCGAGAATACTGCCGATCGAACGGCCGTCGGGAAGTCCGAGCACTTCTCCAAGGTTCGCATTCGGGTCCGCGTCGACCGCAAGGACCGATCCGGCTTTGCGTTCGACCAGAAGCCGGACAAGAAGCCCTGCCATGGTCGTCTTGCCCGTGCCTCCTTTACCCGCGAACGCTATGATATGCGCCATGCGATCAACACCTAGAAGCTGGGGAATCTCGACAGGTCCGTATGCGGAAAGAACAACGCTGCCATATATTCGTCCATATACCCGGGCTCCACCGATAATTCCAGATACGTCATCCGCGCGGCGATCTGCTTCGCGGCAGCGAGCGATTCCTCGGATATAAGCTGCTGCCGGGCGCCCGCGAGAGAACTGTTGCCGACAAAAAGATATTTTTTCTCGTCCACATCGGGAAGCAGGCCGATCCTGACCGCTGAACGGATATCAAGGGATGTACCGAACCCTCCGGCGATAAAAATATTCGTGATCCGGCTGAATTCGAAGGATAACCGCTTCATGAGCGTCATCGTGGCGGCATATATCGCCGCCTTGGCGCGTTTGATGTTCTCGATATCCGCCTCGGTGATCACGATATCCTCGGCGGTCTGCGATTCGGCCCTGGCCGCGACGATGAATTCGCTGCCGGCATCGTTCGGGCGGACGCGGCCGGGGATCTGCCGCAACGTTCCGTCCTTGTCCAATACGCCTGCCGCAAGCATTGCCGCGATCGCGTCGATGTAGCCCGATCCGCAGATGCCGCGCGGCCGCGCTCCCCCGATCGTTTCATAGCTGACCGCAAAAGTATCTTTATCTATGGTTATCTTCTGTATGGCTCCGGCGCTCGACCGCATGCCGCAGGAAACACCCGAACCTTCGAACGCCGGGCCCGCGGAGGCCGCGGTTGCGACGAGAAACTCCCGGTTGCCGAGCGCGATCTCGCCGTTGGTGCCGATATCGATCAGCAGGTTCACATCGTCCGCCGTATCAAGGCCGCAGGACAGCACACCCGCGGTCACGTCTCCGCCGACATAGCTGGCGATGCCGGGCACGCAATACAGAAGCGCGCGCGGATTGACCGCGATACCGACCTCGCTGCAACGGACCACCGGCATGCTGTTGACCGCCGGGACATACGGGTCTTTCCTGATCGAGGCAGGATCGATGCGCAGCAAAAGGTGCATCATGGTCGTATTGCCCGCGCACAGGACCGCCGTGACGTCATTGGGGTCGACCCGGTTCTCCTCAATGAGGCTGTGAATGATGCCGTTGATGCTTTCCATCACGGCGCCGTGCAGCTTTTCAAGCCCTTCCTGTTTCTGCGCATACATGATGCGCGTGATCACGTCGGCGCCGAAGCTCGCCTGTTTATTATAGGTCGCCTTGGTGCCGACGATCGATGAGCTCGAAAGATCGACGAGCTGGCCGGAGACCGTGGTCGTGCCGATGTCGAACGCAAACCCGAAATTGGATCGTGCGCGGTCGCCCGCCTCAACCCCTAACAATTCGACGATGCCCGGACGCCTGGCAAGCGTCACGGTGACCTTCCAATCCGCGTCGCGGAGCGTATCGCCGAGCAAACGGACATTCACGAGGCCCGTGTGCGAGACCTCAACGCCCCGCGCCCGGCGTATCGAACGGTACAGGCGCTCAAGATCCGAAATATGATCGTTCAGGTCCGGCGGGGTCAGTTCGAGATATATCTTCTCGATAAGCGGGATATGCTTCTGCGGCTGCTGGTGAGGGACCATATCGGCAGCCTGGACATCCTCGGCCTTGGCATAGAACCCGTCAAGCCTGCGGTCGTGGCCGGCTGCCGGGGCCTGATCGAACTCGACCCTTGATTCAGGCGGCACCTCGATCTCGCAATCGCCCTGGACGGTCGTCAGACATGCAAGGCATACCCCGCGCCTCTTATCTTCAGCGCTGAGATTCCCGGACGCAAGCATCGAGCATGCGCCTTTTTTCACAATGACCCTGCACCTGCCGCACACGCCGTCGCCGCCGCATGCCGAATTGATGTACACCCCTGCTGACAGCGCCGCGGACAGCACGGTCCGGTCCTTCTCGACCTCGACAACCTTATTATCTGGATAAAATGCGACTTTGAACTTTTCCATGCTTTATGCTCTCGCGGAGCTAAAAACGGGGTCAGAATTATTTATTCATGGGGTCGAAATTATTTATTTACTCTTGTCCATAGCAGTGCTGAAATAAATAATTCTGACCCCGTTTTTAGCATTTCCGTAATCTCACAGATTCTTCAAGAACGAGGGGATGCCGGACGCTTCTTTCGGGCCGACGATGACCTTCCAGCCCGACTGATCCTCAAGGTCGCCGGACATGACCGCGACATACCCCGGGATGACGAGGTCGGACTTCGGCGCCTTTGCCTTCACGTCCAGTTTCTTCAGCGTATCGCTGATCTTATCGGGAGTGAATTTCTCGGACGCCCATGCGGTCAGCACCGACTGGCCTTCGGTATCGACGCTCAGAATATACGAGGGGACCTTGCTGCCTTCGACCTCTCCGAGCACGGTAAAATAACTCAAAGAAAAATTCGTCGTTACCAGCACCGGGGATGTATCCGAAACCTTGCCGATCTCATACAATTTGGGCTCGATCTGAAGCGGCTTCTGCGGATCGGTATAGATGTTCTGGCGCAACGTCAACAGCGAATACGCCTGCCAGTTCGCGGCGTTCGTCATAAGCACGAGGCCGGCATATTTAAGGATATATGCCGCGGCCTCAAGCGTCTGCGCGCACGGATCAGGATCATCGACGATGACACAGGCCGGATAGCCGAGCGGCCGGTTCGATTTTTTCAAAGCGAGCCTGCGGATCTGCGTCAGGTCCCATATCTTGCCGGCGGCCTTCTTTTTGCCCGTATCCAGAAGGATATCGGCGACGCCCAGCTTGTTGAGCTCCTGGGTAAGGGCTGATAATCCGTCAAGATCGTGTGCGCATGCCACAACAGCCGCGCCTGCCTCTTTCGCCGCCGCGGAATACGCCTGCAGGGTATCTTTCGTGACCCCGTATATGACCGGCCGCCTGCCTTGAACCGCAGGAAGCGCCGCTTTTAATCCGGCGCTATCCCTGGGCATCAATACGACCGCCAGCTGCGTCAGAGCGCTTACCGCCGCGACCGCCTCCGCATACCGCTTTGCATCGGCGGTCTGCCTGACCGCGACGCAATTGACCTGTATGGCCTGGCCGACGCGCTCAAAACGAAGGGCGTTGATCTTTCCCGCTTGCGCTTTGATCTGCTCGTCCTTTTCTGAATCGTCTATGATGAAGCCGATGCCGCAGGGAGAACGGAATTTCTCTTCATGGCGGAACAGCACTGTTTCGTTGCCGATATCGAACTTGTTGTCGCCCGTGCCGATACTCACCAGCCGGATCGGCGGCTGGGACGCCTGTTCGAGCGCCGCTTTCGACTCAGGGGTCACGGTCGGGCATTTATCTATCGAAACGGCCTTTTTGGCAAGCTGCATCGCGAACGCCAGGCATGTCGGAAACCCGCATTCCTTGCAATTGGTCTTCGGCAATAACTTATAGATGTCGAGTCCTGAAAGCGCCATATCCCTGATTCCTCCTCGCTATTTTGTGATGAATTGGAACGACTTGATCATCGCCTGCGCTGTTTTGAAAAATTTATCGTACTGTTCCTGGAGGGCGGTATACGTGATCACATACGCCCGGCTGTTCCGGATGCACAGCACCTGCAGGAATTTGAAATCGGCTTTTTTCTGGCGCGACGCGTACACGAGCCGGTAGGCATCGGCCTGGGCAAGCGTATCCTTCCTGTCCTCGATGAACCGCACGGTCCCGAGCGACCGCTCGAGCGCTTCTTTTGACTGCCGGTAGAACTGGTCCAGCTCGCCCGGCGCCGCGCCGAGCTCTATCGCGACGACATTGATGCTCGGTGAAAAAGCGAATTTCTTGTCTTCCGCGGCTGACGAAAAGACCGTCGCCGAGCCGATGCGCTTGACCGTAAAATCAGCCGGGTATTCCAGCCGGTATCCGGCCGCGCTGTTCCTATAGGTCTTGTATGACGCTGCCGCTGACAGGCCGATGCAGACAAAAATAGAAATGACGCCGAAAACGACTGACCTGAATAATGCGGGAATCTTCATGCTGACCTCCTCCAGAGTCACGATATGACCGACATGCGCTTGACTGCCCGAATGAACGCTGTCATTTTCCTGCTGTCCTTTTTGCCCGGCCGGGATTCCAGCGAACTCGACGCGTCGACCCAATGCGGATGCGCCGCGCGTGCCGCGGCGGCAACGCTGCGCGCGCTTAAGCCCCCGGACAAAAAGATCGTCCGGGAAACGCGCAGGCGCCGTATAGCGTCCAGGAGCCGCCGATCCAATGCCTTTCCGGTGCCTCCGGGACTGCCGGGCACATATGCATCAAAAAGATATCCGTATGTCCGGTACCGCCGGGCAGCGTCGATATCTTCTGCATCGCGCACGCGGAACGCCTTGATGATCTTCACCGGCCGGCAGCGGCCGCACACCGACGGAGACTCGCTGCCGTGCAGCTGCGCCATATCGAGGCCGCAGAGACGCGCGCACCGCTTGACGAACAGAGGCGATGCATTGACGAAAACGCCGACCTTCTTGACCCGTGCCGGAAGCCGGCGCGCGATCTGTGCCGCTCGTCCCGGAACCACATACCGCGGGCTTTTGCGGTAAAAGACGAAACCGATGGCGTCCGCCCCTGCCTTGACCGCAGCGGCCGCATCCTCGAAGCTCGTGATCCCGCAGATCTTGACCTTTACCATTACCAGCCCATCAGGTCCTCGATGAACATCTTCATATCGGCAGCGGCAAGGATCGCGCCGCCGACCAGGACCGCGTTCACACCGAGCACCTTTAAGAACAGTATATCCTGATACGTTTTTATGCCCGATTCCACCACGACCAGCCGGTCTTTGGGAATGAGCGGATACAGGCGCTCCGTCGCGGCAGGATCGCACGCGAGCGTATGCAGATCGCGCGTGTTGATCCCGATACAGAACCGGACTTCGGCCTTTTTCTGAGAGCGCCCGGTGCCGGCGGCAGGCGGCCTGGCCGCGTCGCCGGCGGCCGGCACTTTCAATCCAAGGACCTTCTTTAATTCTTTCTCGCTGTGAGCCTCGACCAGGCAATCCATGCCGAGCGAATCCGCGCACCCGATCAATTCGACGAGCGCGTCCTTCGACAGCAGGTCCGCGATGAGCAAGACGGCATCAGCCCCGTAAAACCGCGACTCGTATATCTGATACCGTTCAACAATGAAATCCTTGCGCAGAACCGGGACCGACACGTGCTCTTTGACGATATTGATGAACGCGGGGCTGCCCGCGAAGAAATCCTCCTCGGTCAGCACCGAGACCGCCTGCACGCCCGCTTCCTGATACACGCGGGCGATCGCCGCCGGGTCGAAATCCTGGCGGATGACGCCCTGCGAAGGGGACTGTTTCTTGATCTCGGCGATGAGCGATATTGACCGGGGCTTATTGACCGCTTCGATGAACGGCCGCGCAGGAGGCAGGCCGCATATCCGCTGTTTTAATTCCTCTTCCGGCAAAGCCTGTTTTGCGACGATCAGCCGTTCCTTCTTCTTCGCAACGATATCTTTCAGACAATCGGCCTTAGCCATGACGCGTAAACTCCTTTAACGCTTCGAATTTCCGGATCGCCGCGCCCGAATCAATAGCGCGGCACGCGGCGTGTATGCCCTCGGCAATAGAACCGGACTTTCCTGCGGCGAACAACGCGCCCCCCGCGTTCAGGACGACGATATCGCGCTTGATGCCCTGCGCGCCCTTCAATATATCGAGCATCGTTTGCGCGTTCTCTGCGACCGTGCCCCCCTGTAATCGATCGATCGGGACTTTCGGCAATCCGAACATCCCTGGTTCCACCGTACAGTCGGCGATCCGTCCGTCGCGGTACTCGCACATCATGGTCGGACCGGTCGTCGAGATCTCGTCAAGGCCGTCCGTGCTGTGGATAACGAGCGCTCGTTTGATCCCGAGCGCGCCGAGCGTCTGCGCCACGATATGAAGCAGGTCCGGAGAGAATACCCCGACGAGCTGGTGTGTCGCTTTCGCGGGGTTGCACAACGGGCCCATGATGTTGAAGATCGTCCGCCTGCCGAGCTGTTTGCGCGCCGCAGCGGCATATTTCATCGCGGGATGGAAATCAGGAGCATATAAAAAAGCGATGCCGATGTCCTGCAGGCATTGTTCGATCTTTTCCGCCGGAAGGGTCAGAACGACCCCCGCCGCTTCGAGCACATCGGCGCTGCCGCATGAACTCGACACGGACCGGTTGCCGTGTTTCGCCACCATGACCCCGCACGCGGCCACGATGATCGCCGCAGCCGTCGATATATTGAACGTGCCCTTCCGGTCCCCGCCGGTGCCGCAGGTATCCAGGATAACGTCTCCTTTGACCTTGACCGGGACGGCGAACGAGCGCATGACCGACGCTGCAGCGACGATCTCCTGTACGGTCTCGCCTTTTTCCGCGAGCGCCAGCAAAAAATCGGCGATGTCCTGCGTCCCGACCCTGCCGGACATGATCTCGGTCATCGCCGCGGTCATCTCCGGCGGAAGAAGGTCCGTGCGGTCCTGCAGTTTCCTGGTCAACGGCGCGATCATAGCATTATAAAATTGCGCAATATTTTCATGCCTTCGCCGGTCATAATGGATTCGGGATGGAATTGCACGCCCCAGACCGGCAGGGTGCGGTGGCGTATCCCCATGATCTCGTTCTCTTTTGTCCGGGCAATGACCTCGAGGCACGGCGGCACGCTTTTGTTCTCGATGATAAGCGAGTGATACCGCGTCGCGGCGAACGGATCCGCCACCCCTTTGAATATCCCTCGGCGGCTGTGATACACCAGCGACGTCTTGCCGTGCATGAGCCGCTGCGCCCGTACGATGTCCGCCCCGAACACATGGCCGATACACTGATGGCCGAGACACACGCCCAGAAGAGGAACGGCGCCGCTCAATTCCCTGATCACGTCGCAGGATATACCCGCATCCTGCGGAGCGCCCGGTCCCGGGGAAATAACGATCCTTTCGGGGCGCATTTTCCTGATATCGCCGACCGTGACGGCATCATTGCGGAATGTCCTGACCGTCCGGCCCAGTTCGCCGAAATACTGCACGAGATTATACGTGAATGAGTCGTAATTGTCGATCATCAGGATCATTCTTTTTCTCTCCAGAGCTGGCAGCCGAGCGCTTCCATTTTCCTGTCGATATTCTCGTATCCGCGCTCCAGATGATAGATCCTCGAAACTGCCGTATTGCCCCTGGCAACGAGGCCGGCGAGCACCAGGCACGCCGACGCCCGCAGATCCGAGGCCATGACCGGGGCGCCTGAAAGCTGCTTCACCCCTTCGACGATCGCGTGCGGCCCTTCCCGCTGGATATGAGCGCCCATACGGTTGAGCTCGGCAACATGCATAAAACGGTCGGGATATATCTTTTCGGTAATGACGCTGATGCCCGGGGTCACCGCCATCAATGCCATCATCTGCGCCTGCATGTCGGTGGGAAATCCCGGATACGGCAGCGTCGTGATATTGACGGGACGCAGCTGTTTCTTGCAATTGACCCTGATGGTATTGCCCGCAATGCGCAGGACGGCGCCTGCGTCCTTTAATTTATCGATGAGCGCGCCCAGATGATGCGGGTTGACGTTCTTGATAAGGATATCTCCTCCGGTAATAAGGCCGGCGATGACGAAGGTCCCGGCCTCGATCCGGTCGGGGATGACCGTGTGGTCGACCCCGCGGAGCGATTTGACGCCGTCTATCTCGATGATCGGCGTGCCGTGACCTTTGATCTTCGCGCCCATGCCGATCAGGACCTCAGCGAGGTCCCATACCTCGGGCTCGCACGCGGCAGCCTCGATGACCGTCTTACCCTTTGCCAGCGACGCCGCCATCATGACGTTTCCGGTCGCCAGCACCGAAGAGCCGTACTCGCCTCCCAGGTACATATGGGTGCCCTTCAGATGTTTCGCCTCGGCGATGACATATCCGCCGTCGATCGTGATGCGGCTGCCCAGCGCCTTGATGCCCTTGATGTGCAGGTCGACCGGCCGCACGCCGATGATACAGCCGCCGGGCAGGGAAACCCTGGCTTTCTTGAGCTTTCCCAGCAAGGGGCCGAGCACGCAGAACGACGCGCGCATGGTCGACACGAGTTTGTAGTCGGCGATATAATTCGAGGTACTGCCGGAGATCTTCACGACGCCTTTATCGAACTCCACGTCCTTGCCGAGCGACCGCAGAATCCTGATCATCGTGTTGGTATCCCGCAGATACGGCACATTGCGGAACACGCACGGATCGTCGGTCAAAAGCGACGCCGCCAGTATCGGCAGCGCCGAGTTCTTCGACCCCGAAACCGTCACCTCTCCTTTTAAACGCGCATTGCCCTTGATAAGCAGTTTATCCATGGTCAATCCCTTGTCGCTGTCATGATCCGCTCGATACCATTATAATCCACAATGATCTCTTTTACCGTATACTTTTTTGATGCATCGAACATGCGTCCGACCGCTTCGGACTGGCCTGATCCGATCTCCATAATAAGCGCGCCGGCGGGTTTCAGATGCCGGTGCGCCGCGGCGATGATGCGGCGGTAAAACGCGAGGCCGTCCGGTCCGCCGTCAAGAGCGATGCGGGGCTCGGACCTGACCTCCGGGGACAACCCGTCGATGTCGTCCGAACGGACATACGGCGGATTGCTTACGATGAGATCGAACCTGCCGCACGGCTCCGGCGGGAATAGATCCGCGCATATGAAATCGATACGGGACGCGACGCCGGCCCGGCACGCATTATCGCGGGCGACGGTGAGCGCGGCCCTCGATATATCCACGGCGGTGATACGCGCGGGCGCGATCAGACGCGCAAGGCTGACCGCAATGCATCCCGAACCGGTTCCTATGTCGAGTATCCTGCAGCCGTCATGCGCCGATGCGTACGATACGGCCTTCTCCACCAGGATCTCCGTTTCGGGACGGGGCACCAGACAATCCGGGGTCACGCGCAGGGAAAACCCCATGAATTCCGCAGTGCCGAGAATGTAAAATAAAGACTCTCCCCGGCAGCGCCGCTTGAGGATCCGGGCCATACTGCGGCCTTCATGCGCGGACAGGCGCCTGTTCCGGTCCAGGTACAGCGCTGCCCGGTCGCATTTCAGCACGTGTGAAAAAACCATTTCCGTCTCGTTCATCGTCCCCGGTGCCGCCCGTCTGCCGCTTACTGCGCGGCGGCCTCTTTTTCCTCGGCGGCCTTGAGGAGCGCGTCGGTGAATTCCTCGAACTGGCCGTCCATGATGGATTCAAGCTGATAACTCGTGTAATTGATCCGGTGATCGGTCACCCGGCGGTCGGGATAATTGTATGTTCGGATCTTTTCGCTCCGGTCGCCGGTGCCGATGAGGGTCTTGCGCTGATCGGACACTTTTTTCGCCTCAGCCTGCTGGAGAGCGTCAAGCAGGCGCGTGCGCAGGACCCGCATTGCCTTGACCTTGTTCTTGCCCTGCGAACGCTCGTCCTGGCAGCTGACCACCAGGCCCGTGGGGATATGGGTGATACGCACCGCGGAATCCGTCTTCTGCATGTGCTGGCCGCCGGCGCTCGATGCGCGGTATGTCTCGATCTTCAGATCGCTCTGATTGATGACGAGATCGACATCTTCGGGCTCGACCATCACCGCAACGGTCGCGGTCGAGGTGTGTATCCTGCCCTGCGCTTCGGTTGCGGGAACCCGCTGGACGCGGTGCACTCCGCTCTCGAATTTGAGCCTCCGGTACGCATCACGGCCGCGCACGCCGAACACCACTTCCTTGAACCCGCCCTCGTCGGTCGGATGCGAGGACATCAGATCCACATCCCATCCTTTCGACGCCGCATACTGAGTGTACATGCGGTACAGGTCGGCGGCGAACAGCGCCGCTTCGGCCCCGCCGGTCCCCTGGCGGATCTCGACCATCACGTCCTTGCCCGCATCCCTGTCTTCGCCTTTGAGCGCATCCTTGATCTTCCCTTCCAGGGCAGCCTGTTTCTCCCTGAGCTGCGGCAGTTCTCCCCGCGCCATGTCGAGCAGCTGCGTATCATGCTTTTCGGCGAGGAGCGATTCAAGACCGGCGATCTCACGAGCAAGCCTGGTATATTCCCTGAACATGGACACCGGCCCTTTGAGCCCCGAAAGTTCCTTGGCCAGCTTGTTATACTTCTCGGTATCCGCCATGAGGCTGTGGTCGGCGAGCATGTGCTCGAGCTCGGTGTAGCGCGCTTCAAGCCTTTGAAGTCTGTCGAACATGTCTATTATATCCCTCGTGTCATGCAACGAACCGCGCTGCACCCGGTCATTTCGTCTTGCCGTACTTCTTCATGAACTTATCAACGCGGCCTGCCGAATCGACGAGCTTCTGCTTGCCCGAGAAGAACGGGTGGCACTTGGAGCAAATTTCGACCCGGATGTTCGGCTTGGTCGAACGCGTGTGGATCGTCTCGCCGCAGGCGCAGACGATCGTACAATCCTTGTAATTCGGATGGATCTTGTCTCTCATGGCATTCCCTCTCTTTTCTTTGATCATGTCCTCTGGTTCATCGATCCCAAGAATTCTTCATTGTTCTTGGTCTTGCCTAATTTCTCTATCAGAAGCTCCATTGCTTCCACATTGTTCAGTTCGTTGAGGACCTTGCGCAATATCCAGACCTTGTTGAGTTCGTCCGGTTTCAGCAGCAGTTCCTCGTGCCTCGTATTGGACCGCTTGATATCGATCGCCGGGTAGACCCTGCGCTGGAAAAGATTGCGGTCGAGCTGCAATTCCATGTTACCCGTGCCCTTGAACTCTTCGAATATGACTTCGTCCATCCGCGATCCCGTATCGACCAGCGCGGTCGCGATGATCGTCAAAGACCCGCCTTCTTCGATGGCGCGCGCTGCGCCGAAGAAGCGTTTGGGTTTCTGGAGGGCGTTTGAATCAATACCGCCGGACAAAACCTTCCCGCTGTGCGGGACGACCGAATTGTACGCGCGCGCAAGCCTGGTGATGCTGTCAAGCAGGATCACGACGTCCTTGCCGTGTTCGACGAGGCGGCGGGCTTTTTCCAGCACGATCTCCGATACCTGGATATGGCGTTCCGGAGGCTCGTCGAATGTCGAAGAGATGACCTCTCCCTTGACGTGGCGCTGCATGTCCGTGACCTCTTCGGGACGCTCGTCTATCAACAGGACGATCAACACGACATCGGGGTTATTGACCATGATGCCGTTGGCGATCTTCTGCAGCAGCACGGTCTTGCCGCTGTACGGCTGGGCCACGATCAGGCCGCGCTGTCCCTTGCCCATGGGGGTCAGAAGCGACATGACGCGCATGGATACCTCCTCCGGCGCGGTCTCGACATTGAACCGTTCATGCGGATACACGGGCGTCAGATTATCGAACAGGACCTTGTCCTTGACCTCGTCCGGATTCTCGAAATTGACCGCTTCGACCTTCAGGAGCGCGAAATATTTCTCGCCCTCTTTCGGCGGCCGGATCTGTCCCGAGACCGTATCGCCGGTCCTCAGCTCGAATTTCCTGATCTGCGACGGGGATATGTAAATATCGTCCGGGCAGGGCAGGTAGTTATAATTCGGAGAACGCAGGAACCCGAACCCCTCGGGCAGGATCTCAAGCACTCCCTCGCCGAACATCAACCCTTCCTTCTCGGCCTGGCCCTGCAGGATCTTAAAGATCAGATCCTGTTTTTTCAGGCCGCTGAAGCCGTTGACGCTCAACTCTTTTGCGAGCTTGTTCAACTCGGTTATTTTCATGTCCTTCAGTTTACTGATATCTAACTTGTCCACCACATCCTCCTTAGTTCCGTTACTGCTTTGCGTAAATCCTTACGCGTTCCATTGTTATCTATTACAAAATCCGCCATACGGACCTTATCCTGGAGAGGGATCTGCGAATGAATGCGTCTGAACGCCGCAGCTTTGCTTAAACGGCGGCTGCTTTGCACCCTCTTTATCTGATGATTGCGCGACGCCGTCACGACGACCAGGCGGTCCACGTGCCGGTGAAAACCCGTCTCAACGAGCAGGGGCGCGTCGACGACAACAACCCCCTTTTTGACGGCTGCGATCCGGTGCTTGACGATCTTCAGGATCGCCGGATGCATGATATTATTCAATGACTTCAACTGCGCGTCGTCGCTGAAAACGATACGCCCCAGCGCCTCCCGGTCGATCGCGCCCGAGCGCCGACACACGATCCGGGTGCCGAACCGCCGCACGAGCGCCGCATGGACCCTGGTGCCGGGCGCAAGCAGTTCATGGCCGACGGCATCCGCGTCGATGACCCGGGCGCCGAAACCCTGAAGCATGCCGGCGACGGTGGTCTTGCCTGTGCCAAGGCCGCCGGTAAGGCCGATCACCAGGCGCTCAGATCTTTTTGCGGGCTTTTTCATAGAGCTGGATATATTTCTTCGCGGATTCGGACCATGAAAAATCACAGCGCATGGCAGCAGCAACAAGCTTTTTCCATTTATCCGCAGATTCATAGGCCGAAAGCGCCTTTTTGACGGTCTTTAACAGCTCGTCGGCGCTGTATGTGCCGAAAACGAAACCGTTGGATGCGTCCACCGTATCGGCAAGGCCGCCGGTCTTGAACACCAACGGCAATGTTCCGTATTTCATGCTGATCATCTGGCCGAGGCCGCACGGCTCATACCGCGACGGCATCAGGAATATATCGCTTCCGGCATAGATCTTGTGCGCGAGCGCGTCGTCGAACTTCAAATGAAGGGAGATGACCTTCGGGTACTTCTTTATCATCTTCTCCATGATCTCGTGATATTTCGCATCGCCGGTGCCGAGGATCACCATCTGCAAAGACATCCGGCACATCCTGTCAATTCCTTCGGCGACGATGTCGAACCCCTTCTGCTGCGCCAGGCGCGATACGACGCCGATAAGCGGCACGTTCTTCTTCACCGGGAACTTGCACAGCTTCTGCAGGTCCTCCTTGCACGCGGCCTTGCCGGCCGGGTCTTGTGCCGAAAATTTCTCAGCGATGAACGTGTCGACCGCGGGGTCCCAGATGGAATAATCAAGGCCGTTGATGATGCCGAACAACGAGTCCTTGCGGTGGTCCAGGACGCCTTCCATGCCGAAACCGAACTCTTTGGTCCGGATCTCTTTGCTGTACGTATCGCTGACCGTATTGATCACGTCGGAGAACATGATGCCGCCTTTGAGGCAATTGATCCGGTCGTAATATTCCAAAGCTTCCACGCCGAAGAAGCTCCAGGAAAGCCCCAGTTTCGGGAACTCATCCTTGCTGAACAGCCCCTGATACCCGATATTGTGGATGGTGAAGACCGTCCGCATCCCTTTATAGAACGGATCCGTCGAATACGTCATTGACCGCATATATACCGGCACGAGCGCCGACTGCCAGTCGTGGCAATGGATGATATCCGCTTTAAAATTTATTTCCTTGAGCAGATCGAGCGTCCTGCGGCAGAAATACGAGAACCGGTCGATATTATCGATATAATCGCCCGACTTGTCGCCGTAGAGCGCGTCGCGGCCGAAATAGAAATCGTGATCGATGAAATAGACCTTGACCGCTTTGCCCAGCGTTGCCGCCGACAGGCCGTCCCGCACCTGTTTGATCCCGAGCCCTGCCTTCGCATGCACCATTTTATACCCGGGCATGACGACGATGACTTCATGGCCCGCCTTTTCCAGCGCCGCCGGCAGCGCGCCTGCCACATCCGCAAGCCCGCCGGTCTTGGCGAACGGCACAACCTCGGACGCACACATGACGATCTTCATAGACCCTCCTTAAATAATGGGGACGGTTCTCAAAGGCGGGGGCAGTTCGACGGGCGGGGTCATCCCCCGCCTTTGAGAACCGTCCCCATGTTTTCCATCCGGTTCCAGTTGGGACCTTGGGCGACATCGACTTTGACCGGGACCACAAGCTCGATGGCATGTTCCATGATATCCCGCACCAGCGCGGCGACCTGCATAACGAGCGGCTGCGGCACGTCGAACAGCAGTTCATCGTGTATCTGCAGGATCATGCGCGCCGGTATACCTCGCATCCGCATCACATCGCTCAAACGGACCATCGCAAGCTTTATCATGTCGCTCGCAGACCCCTGTATCGGCGCATTGACTGCCTGGCGCTCGGCGAACTGGCGCACTCCGATATTCCGGTCCTTTATCTCCGGCAGATACCGCCGGCGGCCGAGTATCGTGGCGACAAATCCGTCCTGTTTCGCTTTTGCGATCTGATCGTCTATATATGCCTTCACGCCCGGATAGGTGGCAAAATACGCGTCGATGAACTGCTGCGCGGCAGCGATGGGAATGGACAGGTCCCTGCTTAAACCGTATGCGCTCAAACCGTAGACGATGCCGAAGTTGATCCGTTTGGCAGCAGAGCGCATTTCGCCGGTCACGTCCGATTCCGCGCATCCGTACACAAGCGCAGCGGTCCTGCGGTGCACGTCGGCATCATCCCGAAATGCTTTGATCAACTCTTCATCGCCCGACATATGCGCAAGTATCCGCAGTTCTATCTGGGAGTAATCGAACGAAACGAGCATGCTGTCGGGAGAGAACGCGACGATCGCTTCCCTGATACTGCGCCCGAGCTCCGTCTTGACCGGGATGTTCTGCAGGTTCGGATTGCTCGAGCTCAACCTGCCCGTCTGCGTTCCGGTCTGGTTCAGCGTTGTATGGAGCCGGTCCGTCAGCGGATTGACCAGAAGCGGCAGCGCGTCGACATATGTCGATTTCAGCTTCATAAGCTGGCGGTATTCAAGGAGCATACGCGGGAACTCATGGCGCTCGGCAAGGCCGCGCAGGACCTCTTCGTCCGTTGAAGGGCCGGTCTTTGTCCTGCGGCCGGCCGGCAGCTGCAATTTCTCGAAAAGGACCTCGCGCAGCTGTTTGGGCGAGTTCAAATTGAACTCGCACCCGCACAATCCGTATATATCGCGGATGAGCCGGGCGATCTTCTGTTCCAGTTCCCCGGATAATTGTTTAAGCCTGGCGCAATCGAGACGGATACCGTTCATCTCTATCTGGGCAAGCACCCGGACCAGCGGCATTTCGAGCGTTTCAAAGAGCGTTATCAATTCGTTATCCCGCAGCGCACGCTCGAGCAACGGATGCATGCGGCGCACCAGGCCGACCGCGGCTGCGCTGTCAAGAGGCTCCCCTCCGGTCGCAGGGGTCTCTTTGAGATATTCCCATGCGATATCCTCGAGCGCAAAATTGCTGCGCGCAGGATTCAACAGGTACCCGGCGATCATCGTATCGAAAAAGATGCCGTTGAGCTCGACCCCGTCCGCCGCAAGGGCGACGGCGAGTTTCTTCAGGTCATGGCCGACCTTGGAAACAGCAGGATCGGCGAGAACGTGTTTGACGCCCGGCCCGGCTTTCTCGACCCGGAAGATCCTGTCGCCGGAGCCGAATGACAGCGAATCGAGCCCGGCGCCGGCAACATACAACGCCCCCGGCGCGCAGGCTGCGGTCATATCTTTATCGACGATGAATTCAGCGGACACTGCCGGAAGCGCCGGCTGTGCCGATGCCGGAAGATCTTTCAGGAAAGCCTTCAGCTCATACTCGGTGAATATCCGGGCAAGCTTCTTGACATCCGGCTCTTTAATGGCAAGGGAATCAAGGCTGAACGCAAGGTCCATCCGGTCGTCAAGCACCGCAAGTTCTTTGTTCAGCGCTATCTGCCGGGCATTCTCCTCTATCGCCTGGCGCAGTTTCCCCGCCGGAAGCCGGCCTGCCGCCTGGACAACTTGTTCGGCCGATCCATATTCGGCAAGGAGCGCAACCGCCTTCTTTGCCGTGATCCCGCGTATGCCCGGGATATTGTCCGCCGTATCCCCGACGAACGCGATAAGATCCGGTATCTGCGCCGGCGCAAGGCCGATCTTCTCCTTGACGCGCGCGGTATCATACATGCCTTCTGCATCCTGGGGATTGAGCACCGCGATGTCTTCGTCTACCAGCTGGAGCAGATCCTTATCGGCGGATATGACGACCGTTCGTACGCCCTGCTTCTTTGCCTTATGAGAAAGAGTGGCGATAATGTCATCGGCCTCGAACCCCGCCTGTTCGAACAACGGAATGCCGTAGGCGGCGACGATATCCTTGATAACGGGTATCTGCCCGGACAGACCGTCGGGCATTGCCTCGCGCTGGGCCTTGTATGCCGCGAATTTCTTCTGTCTGAAGGTTTCGCGCGATACGTCAAAACAGACAGCCAGATGAACGGGTTTGTGGTCCTTGATCAGCTTGCGAAGCATGCGCACGAAGCCGAAGATCGCATTGGTCTGTTCGCCTTTCGATGTCGTCAGGCCCCTGATAGCATAAAATGCCCGGTAGCACAAAGCGGTGGCATCGATCAGGAATACTGTTGCGTTACCCATTTTCTGGAATTGTCTGCATGGGAATCAATAGAAGGATGGCAGTCGGGACGAACAGCTATAGAACAAAATCAAACCAAGACCTATGTCTTATTATTCGAGGCATCAAACTTTGATAACTCTCTGAAATTTAGGCAGGTTACATCCTTACTATGATAATATCAAATCAGGGGTTTCTGTCAAGCAAAAAAAGGCTAAAAACGGGGTCAGAATTATTTATTTGCTGCAATGGGCTGACTTATCATAGGGACGGTTCTCGTAGAGAACCGTCCCTATGATTTCCTAAGCAAATAAATAATTCTGACCCCGTTTTTAGCCTTACCATTTTTCCCAGTGGATATTCGCTTCGTTGAACTTGTTCTGCGGTTTCTCTACGCCGGCCGGATGGCCGACCGCGATCACGTTGAGAGGGATGACCGTATCCGGCAGACCCAGGACTGCGCGCACATGTTCAACGCGTTCCTGAAGCGGATACATGCCGGACCACACTGCGCCCAACCCCATGCTTTCAGCCGCAAGCAGGATGTTCTGGCTTGCCGCAGAACAATCCTGGACCCAGAAATCGCGCTCAACGCCGGATAACGCTTTGGACATATCCCCGCAGACCACGATACACGCGCCCGCCTTCACGATCATTTTCGTATACGGCAGTTTTTCAGCGAGTTTTGACAGCGTCGCCGGATCGGTCACTGCGATGAACTGCCACGGCTGCTTGTTGACCGCGCTCGGCGCTGCCATGCCGGCCTTTATCAGGGTCACGATCTCATCCCGGGTGGCCGGCTCACCCGTGTAATGGCGCACGCTTTTGCGGGAATGGATAACGGAAAGCGCGTCCGCGGCACAACAACGGCCAGCCGCCATGACGCACAAGGACAGGGAACATAAAAAAACGAAGAATCGGGCTCTCATATTTTTCATTCTATCCCATTGAAAAAGAAAAGGCAAGGGGATAATCTACTTACTCACTGTCCGGCAATGATTGCCGTGAGAACAGCTTCGATCCCCTTGCCTCCATACGGTGGTACTTCTGACGATGTTACTTTACCGCGAATCAGGTATTTGTAAATGGCCGGATTCGCCTTTTTACTGACTCTTTTCTACTTCAGGCCGGAGAGCGGGAAGATCGGCGATGACCGCCTTGCAAAAGAGATCCACCGCTCTATCGAAATCATCGGCAAGCCAGCCCCGGTAATACACCCGGTAATTCTTGCGCCAGTTCCCATGATCGGTTTTGCAGGCAAGATCGATGGAAATACCGTCATAATCCTCGTTAAAACGGTAAATAGGAAAGATCAGGATGAACAGGAATGTGCCGTCAGCCTTGCGGTAGAAACGCGCGCGGCCGTTCATGACGATATCGGCGGCCTCCGGCGAATCAGTAATGATGAGACCTTTTTTCCGCAATGCTGCGGCAAGCGCCGACGAAATGGATCGTACGCGGGGATCGTCGTTTTCGCGTGAAGAAGAGATACAAACATGGACCGAGGAAGGCGGGGAGGATATCGAAACGGATACCGGATCGTCGAGCCGGTTCGCCGCAGAATATTTCAGCTCCACACAGCCGGCAGCGGTACATGCCAGGAACATGAGCGCAGCCGCGCCGTGCGCGATACTGCGGGTCTGCGTCCGCATAGGACAAACCTCCTCGAACCACCGCCCTAAACCAAAGGCTCCATCTCCAGGGCAGGATGGCCGACTTTTTGCAGGTATTCGACCAGCTGTTCCGCGGTCGTCGCATTCGATTCGTCGGCGATCTTGTCGATAAGACCGGGGATGCCGATCTCCTGCGCCCGTTTCTTCAACCGGTCCCCGAGGATATCTTTGAGCTCCTTGGGCATCCAGACGAGGCGTTTCAATCCGCCTTCGGCAAAGATGAATTTCTTGCTGACGACGTATAATTTTCCGATACCGAGGAAACCCGGCGTCTGCACCCCTCCGCCGACCGAACCCGCAAGGGTCGTAAAGTTCATGCCGCTGGGCGTTATGCCGACGAAATCGCGGTTGACGATCATAACGCCGTTGGCCTCCGGCACGACCGCGAGGATGCATTCGAAGCAGCCGCACGAAGACTGAGGAGAATCCATGAGCGAATACATGCTCACCTTCTCGATCGTCTTGTTCGAGGTATCGTACACGAATTCGTTGATCTTGTCCCACTGCCCGAGCCGCTCGTCAATGGTCCTGCCTTTGGGCAGCGGCTGGTTCGGCCCGGTCGGATTGATCTCGAACGCCGCCTTGCCGTCGAGCCAGGAATACGCGCCGCACAGGCCGAGGCGCTCCGGTGTGATGATGCACACGTGATTGGGAGCAAAGCTCTGGCACAGGGTGCAGGAATAATACGTGTCCACCGACTCATCGGACATACCGCTCAGCCGCTCGTCCCGCTCGTCATATACCTTCATGGCCTGTTTCAGGAGCCGTTCGACATCCTCTTTTTTCGTGTACAGCTCGACCTGCACTTTGTCGACGATCGCGCTGAACTCGGCATGGAGCATCGTATGGAGGATCGTGCCGATATGCTTGAGCCTGAACCCTTTCTCGAACGCCTCTTTTGACACGCGGATCCAGTTAATATCACGCTGGCCGATATGCATGATGCCCTGCGCATAATTGACGAAGCGGTGGATCTGGCGTTCCAGAATGGGCTCGAAATCCTTCTGCATCTTGCGGCCCGCAACCTTCACGACGATAGCCAGCGGCATGGACCGCCTGCCGTTTTCAAGCTGGTCGATATCCGGGCCCGAGATCGAAACTTTCCCGTCCTCGATCCCGCCGATGGCAGCGCTTGTGAGGAACTCGAACGACAAACCGCCTTTGCCTCCGAACTCCGCATACAGCTGTTCCTTGCGCACGCGTTCGCCTTCGAATGCGGCCGCATACGAAACCGGCACCGGGACCTGGGTGCGTTTGACCTTGATCCCGCGCGTGAGGATGCATTGCGCGACGATCTTCGAATAATCTTTTTCGGTCACAAGGGCCTCGAACAGCGTCGTATCGATCTTGGGAAGCTGCGGGACCTCAAGGTCCGTGATGATCGGCAGGCCGAACGCGAGCACCCCGAGCCCTGTCGCGACGATGACCTCATCCACATGGCTTAACAGCACGACGAACGCGGGCACGCGGTTCTTGACATACTCGGCGATCCCCTGCCATTGCCCGGGTTTCAGCCCGCCGTAGATGAACGGCGCGCGCACCGCCCAGTTCACCGCGTAGATCGCGGACAGGTAATCCTCTCCCAGGGGAACGATATAATTCTCCAGCCCCATCTCGACGCCTTTATTCTCCAGCTGTTTGGCCAGGGTCAACCCCTTCACATTGCCGACCAGGATGCTGACGATACTGTTGACCTGGAAATTCTTGATCATTTCGATCGCCGCATCCTCGTCTTTCGCTGGACCGAGTATCACGGCAACGCCGGCGATCCTTCCGTCCACAAGCTGTATGCCGAGCGACCGCAGGAGCTTGTCGGGAAGAAACCCTGCATACCCGTCCTGCGGGTGTTTTTTATCCATACCATGGAGGACAGCGAGGATCTCCTCGCACAGGAGCGTGGCAACGCCTTTGTTGAGGACGCCGCCGAGCGCCGGGATGGACAGACCGTTTGCGGCGGGCTTGTTCTTGTTCAGCCCCTCTGCCTGATCAAGCACGTCAAGACAATCGCCGAGCGTCTTGACCTCTTTATTCAATAATGCGAGCGCGAGCGGCAGATAAAAATTCGTTTCCGGGAATGCGACCGCCGCGGTCTTGCCGTTTTTTTTGATTGCCTCTGCAAGCGCGGTCCGCGTCAGGCCGCACACCGCATCCGCACCCTTGGTCCCTAATTGCACCAGAACATCCGCCGACATATTATCCTCCCATTGAACGAGCAAGATCATCAGCCAGGACCTTGCTCTCGTTGATGACATCGTCCCATGATTTATTATCCTGCACAGGATCCCTTCGTGTACAGACCGCTCCGCTCGCATAGACTGCCGGCACGCTCGTGCACATCGCATCATCCACGATGATCCTGCCCGAGGCATCGAGCTCGACGTCCTTCAAAAAACCGGTATTGGCTTTTTTCGGCTCGGGCATGAACACCGGAAGCCGGGTGCCGATGATCTTGCCCTCGGCGAGCCTGACCGCCTGAATACCGCCTTCGCCGATAAGCTCGACCACGTCGGTCGAAAGGATTTCGACCGATGTATCGCCTCCGCCGGCATCACGCGAAATGACTTTGACCTCTTTTTGCTTTCCGGCAAGGGCATGCGCCAGCGACAGGGCATTGCTGCCTGAGCCCATAATGCACACCGGATCGCTGATCAAATGGCTGCGGAAACTCTTGAAATCGGCGAGGGAATCAAGGGTATACACCCCTTCTTTATGGATCCCGTCGACCTCGGGCAGCACGGTCCCGGCGCCGGAACAAACGACGAGATAGTCGTACGCGCAGGTTTCCCTCCGGCCCGCTTTGTTGTGGTACGAAAGCTGTTTACGCACCGGCGCGACGGACACCGCCTCGCACTCTTTGAGGAACTCGATATTGTTCTGCTGATAAAAATCAGGCGGGACGAGCAGCAGGTCCTTTTCCTTGACACTGCCGGTCAGATAATCCAGGAGCCGGCGTTTGTCATACGCGGGATACGCAGAACGCGTGATGAGCGTTATGGAATAATCCGGGCGGGCCTGGCGCAGGGATACCGCAACGGTATGGCCTGCGATGGAAGCGCCGATAATGACGACTTTCATAATCCCGCCTCATCGATAACGCGCGGCACCACCGTATCCCAGCCGATCGGCATGATATGCACGCCCCGGCACATCGATCTCAATTCCTTTATCAGCCTCACCGCGATCGCGACGGACTGGGCGACCTTGTCTTTGGCGCCTTCCATTTCTTTGATCAGGCCGTCCGGGACATATACGCCGGCGACGTTCTTGTTCATGAATCTGGCCATGCCGGCGGATTTCAAAAGAACGATGCCGGCGAGGACCGGGACCTTCAGATGTTTTGTCTTTGACAGAAAAGTTTCGAAGGTCTTGACGTCATATACCGCCTGGGTCTGAAAAAATTCGGCTCCTGCCTCGATCTTCTTTTCCATCTTCATGATCTGCGGCTCAAGGGGATCCGCTCCGGGATTGACCACCGCGCCGACACAAAAACGGGGCGCGGCCCCGGCCAATTTATTATCCTTCATATCGGCCCCGCTCTGCAGTTTTGCAGCGACTTGCAGCAACTGGACCGAATCGAGGTCGAAAACCGGTTTTGCCTCGGGATGATCGCCGAGAGTCGGATAATCCCCGGTCAGGATGAGCAGATTCTCGATGCCCAGCGCCGCGGCGGAAAGGATATCGGATTGCAATGCAAGGCGGTTCCGGTCGCGGCACGTGAGCTGAAATACCGGGTCCAGGCCGCGCTGCTTTAAAAGCGCGCACACGGCGAGGGACCCCAGCCGCATGACCGAACTCTGCAGGTCGGTGACATTGATCGCATCGACCCTGTCCCTGACCAACTCTGCGTCCTCAAGGATTTTTTTGGTTTCGATGCCTTTGGGCGGGCCGATCTCAGAGGTGATGACGAACTGGCCTGAACGGATTTTGTCTTTAAAAGCCATGGGATGAACGCACGTGACGTTGTGAGGGATGATACCGGCGCCTGCCGGATTTATCCACTATACTAAAAAAAAACACCTTTGTCAAAAGCTTATTGCCTCACCAGGCGGACAACGGTTTCCATATGCGGGGTATGGGGGAACATATCGACCGGATGGACCGCCTGCACGGAGTACGCGGGCAGGAGAGTTTTGAGGTCCTGTACAAGATTCCATGGATTACACGACACATACACCACATGGCCGATGCCGCTTTCGACGATGAATGCGCGGTCTTTTTTGGTCAGCCCCTGCCGCGGCGGGTCCACGATCAGGCAGGAATAGGAACGCAGCTTTCCCGATCCCGCTGCTTCGGCAAGGAATGCCTGAGCATCCCGGCAGACGAACTCCGCGTTGGACACGCCGTTGGCGCGGCAATTCGCCCGCGCGTCCTCGATATTCTGCTCGATGATATCGATGCCGGTCACGCGGCCGGCGCCCGCCGCGATCTGAAGGCTGATGCCCCCGCACCCGCAGAAAAGATCCAGCACCGTGCCCGCGCAGGGCCCGGCCTGGCCGCGGATGACGTCATACAGCCGGCTGCAGCAATACGGATTCGTCTGAAAAAAACTCCGGGGGCGTATCCGGTAATCGATCCCGTTGACCTGCTCGCGGATGTACGGTGCTCCGTGCAAAAGCACCTCCCCGGTCCCGAGGGCCGTATCGCTGGCGCCGGGGTTCAGACTCACATACACGGACGCGACACTGCCTGTTGACGACAGCCGCTCGACGAGCGGGACAAAGATCTCGCGCCTGCGTTCGAACTCTTCAGTCCGCAGCCGGGCAGCGAGGATCACCATCACCTCGCCGGAAGCCTTACTGTGGCGCATACCGACATACCGCAGGAACCCTTTCTGCCGTTTGAGATCGTACGGCTCGACTTTGTATTCCCGTATCCAGCCGCGCACCTCAGCGAGAACGGCATTGACCTGCGGGTAAAAGATCCTGCACTCGGAGATATCCACGACTTCGCTGAATTTCTCCTGCGGCCGCAGCCCCACGAGCGGCGCGTCGGCCGTACCGGAAACCGCGAACTCCATCTTGTTGCGGAAATGCCATATCTGCGGGGACGGAATGATATCGTGTACTTCCTGCGGATGGAACTGCGCAAGCAGGTTCGTTATATAGGTCTGCTTATAGGCGAGCTGGTCTTGATACGAACGGTCCTGCGTCAGGCATCCGCCGCAGGCCCCGAAGGAAGGGCATAAAACGGGGTCAGAATTATTTATTTGCCCGCCATGTGCACGCCGGCAAATAAATAATTCTGACCCCGTTTTTAGCTTTACCATTTCTTGAAGATGAAGACGACCGCTGCGATCATGAACATGAAGCCCACGATATAATTCCACTTCAGCCCTTCTTTGAGGTACAGGACGGAAAAAGCGCAGAAAACGGCAAGGGTGATGACCTCCTGGATGGTCTTGAGCTGGGCGGTCGAATACCGGTATGAACCGATACGGTTGGCAGGCACCTGGAAACAATATTCGAACAGCGCAATGCCCCAGCTGGCAATGATCGCGATCCACAAAGGACTGTTTTTATGTTTGAGATGGCCGTACCAGGCGAACGTCATGAAAACGTTCGATACGGTCAAAAGCAGGATTGTTTTCATAGCTGAAGAAAATAAATAATTCTGACCCCGTTTTACAGCCCTGCGGATTCGACGAGGTTGCGCATGAGCATGGTGACGGTCAGCGGCCCCACCCCGCCGGGCACGGGCGTGATCCAGCCGGCGCGTTTTTCAGCGGCGTCGAACTCGACGTCGCCCACGATCTTGTCTCCCACCCGGTTGATGCCGACATCGATGACCACGGCTTTTTCCTTCACCCAGTCGCCCTTGATGAGCCCGGCCTTGCCGACCGCGACGATAAGGATATCCGCCCTGCGCACGTGCTCCTCGAGCTTCCCCGCCTGCGAGGTGCCGATGTGGCACACGGTGACCGTGGCGAGCTTATCGAGCAATGCAAGCGCGAGCGGCTTGCCCACGATCTCGCTGTGGCCGACGATAACGACTTCCTTGCCGGAATAATGCAGGCCGATGGAATTCAAAAGTTCCATGACCGCCGCCGCGGTGCACGGCAGGACCTTGGCCTTACCGAAGACGATCCTGCCCATGTTCGCCGGATGCATGCCTTCGACGTCCTTTTCCGGCGCGATATACTGGCTGATCTTTTTGTAATCCATATGCAGCGGCAGGGGCATCTGGATGATGATGCCGGAAACGGACGCGTCATTGTTCAATTTCCGTATATATTCGACGAGCTTTTCTTCGCTCGTTTCTTTCTCGAGCGTATGGGCGTCGTATTCGATGCCCAGAAGCTCGGCATTCTTCTTCTGCGATTTGATATACACATCGGACGACGGATTCACGCCGACCTGGATGCTCGATAATTTCAGGCGTTTCGGCGACGACAGGACCTTTGATTTGATGATGCTCTTGATCTGATCGGCGATCAGTTTACCCTCTAACAATTTTGCCAATGGACACCTCCGTATCTTGACGGATGGAACGGATCGCATCCCGGTACCCGTCCAGCTCGCGCCGGACCGTGCCGGCGCGTCCGTCATCCTTGAGCATTTTCAGATTGATGTCGACGTTCCAGTATGCGCCGGCGAATGCCGCCTCGATGAGCCCGATCGCGACCGCCACGTCGCTGGCAAGGTTGACGTTCCCCTTCACGCACAACAACGGGCACAAAGCCGCCGCCTCGCGGCAGAGACGGCATATTTCAAGGGGGACGCGCAGCGACTGCTCGAGGTCGCCGCTGGAATAGGCGGCGACGTCTTCGTCGATAAGCCGAAGGAATGCCGCGCGGAGGCGTTCGGAATCCGCGCGGGCCGCAGCCATCTCCTGTTCGTACGCGGCGTATTTCGGCTTGCCGATGGTGAAATTGACGACCATGCTCAATAATCCCGTGCCGAGCGCCGCAGCCATCGCGCTTGCGGACCCTCCGCCGGGCGCGGGAAGCTTCGCGGCCAGATCGTCGAGATACCGGGCGACACTTGCATCCTTATACATCGCTGACCTCGTCGTTTTCGTCAAGGACGAATGCGTTGCGTATGAGCCCGACCTGCGGGGTGGACCCCGTCCGGTCGATCGATACGACATCGAACCGGCACGGCGCATCGAGAAGCCGCCTGCTCTGCAGGAACAGGAGCGCGGCCCGCGCCATCCGGCGCTGTTTGTCGGCGGTCACCGAATCCGCGCCGCTGCCGCAGGACGCCGTGCGGCGCGTCTTGACCTCGATGAAACAGATCGTCGGACCGTCCGCGGCGATGATATCGATCTCTCCCGAACGCGTCCTGAAATTCCTGGCGATGCAGCGATAGCCCCGCTTCAGAAGAAAGCCGAGCGCCAGGTCCTCCCCTTCTTTACCCAGACAGCGGTTTGCCTTCGACACCGCAGAAACTTATCCGGTGGATCCGCGACCGGCCGAACCGCTCGATGGCCCGGCGGTGCCGCTTGGTCGGATATCCTTTATGCTGTATAAATCCCCAGGACGGGAAAATGGAATCGTAGATGCCCATGATGCGGTCCCGGGTGACCTTTGCGAGGATCGATGCGGCCGCGATACTGCGGTCTTTCTGATCGCCTTTGATAATGCGGGTATTCGAAAAAACAGTATCGATCCGGACAGGGCCGTCGATAAGGATATGGACCTCTTCGGGCCTGAACCCGGGCAGCCGGCAGATAAGGCGCTCGATCGCCTGTTCCATGGCGCATCGGGTGGCATTGAGGATATTCAGGCGGTCGATGACCGCTTCATTCACAATGCCGATGCCATAGGAAGAGTGCGCGATGATCTCGAGGTACGCGGCAAGCCGCCGGGAAACGCTCAGTTTCTTCGAATCGTCGATACGGTTGTCGAACGAATTTTTTTTAAGGCACACCGCCGCTGCCACGACCGGCCCGGCAAGGGGGCCGCGGCCCGCCTCATCGACGCCGATGATCACGGTCTTGCCGCGCTTCCTGTACGTGCGCTCATAATACCGCATGTCGCGCATGCCACCGCACCTTATGCAGACGGCTTTTCCTTATCGGCGGCATCGATCTTGGTCGCGGATTTGCCGATCTTCTGCCTGAGATAATACAGCTTGGCGCGCCGGACCTTGCCGCGCTTGATGACCTCGATGCGCTCGATGTTCGGGGAATACAGGACGAACACGCGCTCGACCCCTTCTCCGGAAGAGACCTTGCGCACGGTAAAATTCGAGTTGGTGCCCCGGCCCTTGACGGAAATGACGATCCCTTCAAAGGGATGCAGGCGCACCTTATCCCCCTCGGGGATCTTGGTCATCACCTTGACCGTGTCCCCGACGCCGAATTTCGGGTATTCCTTTTTGGTGAATTCCTGTTCGATAAGCTTGATCTTATCCATTGTATCATCTCCTTTTTAACAGATCCGGCCTGCGTTGTCTTGTCCGGGCGAGCGCCTGTTCCCTGCGCCATTGCCCGATCTTTGTATGGTCGCCGCTCACCAGGACAGCGGGGACCTTCATGCCCCGGTAATCCGCAGGCCGCGTATAGTGGGCATACTCTAATAGATTACCTTCAAATGACTCAAAATTCAAGGAATTTTTATCTCCGAGCACGCCGGGAAGCAGCCGCGCGACCGCATCGACCAGCACCATGGCCGGCAATTCCCCTCCGGTCAGGATATAATCGCCGATCGAGATCTCTTCGTCGGCCAGATGCCGGCGCACCCGCTCATCCACCCCTTCATAATGGCCGCATATGAGTATCAGGCGGCCGCAGCGCGACAGCTGTTTCGCTTTGGCCTGCGTCAACGTTTTGCCCTGCGGGCACAGAAGGATCACGCGCGCCTTCCGGCCTGCGGAGGCCTTTCCCGCGAGCTTTTTGACCGCTTCGACCGCGCGGAAAATGGGATCCGCCATCATGACCATGCCCGGGCCGCCGCCGAACGGGCGGTCATCCACCTTGGAATGTTTATCGGTTGAAAAAGACCTCAGGTCATGGATATACAGCTTCAGTGCGCCCTTTTCCCGGGCGCGCTTGACCATGGATTCGTTCAGGACCGGTTCGAACATCCCGGGGAATATCGATATGATATCAATCCGCATGCTATGCTCCCGTTCCCCTGTATTTTGCAAGGAACTCTTTTTTGAACTCGCTGAACGCATCCTGAGCGATCGTCCGGCGGATAGTACGCATGATCTCCAGATAAAAATGGATATTATGGAGCGATACGAGCCGGTGGCCGAGGAGTTCCTCGGCGTTGAACAGGTGGCGCAGATACGCCCTGGTAAAATTTTTGCAGGTATAACAGGAACACGCCGGATCAAGCGGCCCGAGATCGTGGGCGAACGAGGCGTTCCTGACGATCATCTTGCCCGTCGAAGTGAACGCAGTTCCGTTCCTGCCGTAACGGGTCGGAGCGACACAATCGAACATATCCACCCCGCGGTCGACCGCCTCGAACAGGTCTTCGGGCAGCCCCACGCCCATGAGATATCTCGCCTTGTCGGCGGGAAGATGCGAAAGGGAGATCTCCGCCATGGAATACAGCAGGTCCTTCGGCTCTCCGACTGAGAGGCCGCCGACGGCAAAACCGTCGAAATCAAGCCCTGCCATGCGCTGGGCGCATTCGACCCGCAGGTCCTCATACGTCGCTCCCTGCACGATGCCGAACAATAACTGGCGCTTTGCGGCATGCGTGCGCAGCCGGCGGCTTGCCTCGATGGAACGCTCTGCCCAGTTGATGGTCCGGTCCATGGCAACGGCGGCATAGTCCTTTTCGCACGGATAATGGACGCATTCATCAAGGGGCATGACGATATCGCTGCCCAGGTCGCGCTGGACCGCGCATACGTCTTCAGGCGTCAGAAAATGCCTGAATCCGTCAAGATGCGACTGGAAATCGACGCCCCGCGCCGTGACCTTGCGCAGCATGGCCAGGCTGAATATCTGGTACCCTCCGGAATCGGTCAGAATTGGTTTGTGCCAGCCCATGAACGCATGAAGCCCTCCCGCTTTCTTTATGGTTTCAAGCCCCGGACGCAGGAACAGATGGTATGCGTTGGACAGCATGACCTGTGCGCCGCATTCCTCCAGGTCCCGGGGGGAAAGCGTCTTGACCGTTGCCTGCGTTCCGACCGGCATGAACGCCGGGGTATCGATATCGCCGTGGGCGCATGACAATCTTCCCAGCCGCGCGCGGCTGTGCGCATCCGTATGTATAAGAGTATAATAATGCATCGGTTATTTTCGGTTGAGTTTGACGACGATATATGGTAGCATAAAAACATGTTCAACGAAATAAAAAAGAGGATCGATGCCCAACTGCGCTCGTATGTCGCGGGGATCGAGGCGGATTACGGCCTGAAAAAGATATCCCCCGTACTTTCGCGCCATATCAAAGAATATCTGCTGCGGCCCGGCAAACGCGTGCGCAGCGTTTTGTTCGTCGCGGGATACCTCGGCTATGCGGCCCGGCCCGGGCCCGGCCTGTACCGGTCCGCGCTCGCGTTCGAACTGCTCCACAACTTCATGCTTATACACGACGACATCATCGACCGGTCCGTGCTGCGCCGGGGCTCGCCCGCGATGCACACCGCGCTTGAGCGCGTTCTTGCGCCGTACCCCGCTCTGAAGTTCAACGGCAGCGATCTTGGCATTGTGGTCGCTGACGTCATATACGCGATGGCGATCGACGCCTTTATGAATATCAGGGAGGATCCGCGCCATAAGGAAGCCGCTCTGCGGAAATTCACGGAAGCGGCTGTTTTTACCGGAAGCGGGGAATTTGTCGAGATGCTCGCGGCAGCCAGGCCGATAGGGCAGATAACCCGGAACGATATTTATACGATCTATGACCTGAAGACGGCGCACTATACGTTTTGCGCGCCGCTGGCCGTCGGGGCGATCCTGGCGGGTGCGCCCTCAGACCAAAAGGCGCATCTGGCGGACTACGGGATCAATATCGGCAGGGCATTTCAGATCAACGACGATATCCTCGATATGTGCGCTTCAGAGGCCCAGACGGGAAAGACATCACTGACGGACATCAAAGAGTCGAAGAAAACGCTTCTTATCTGGCATGCATACCGGAATGCATCGCCGGCAAACCGCCGCGTCATGCAGAGGATATTCGATAAACGGCAGCCGACCCGCGGCGATATGGAAAAGATACGGGATATTGCCGGATCAAGCAACAGCGTCGATTTCTGCCGCAGCCGGATCAAACGCCTCATACGGGCCGCGGCGGCGGCGCACCGCAGATTGACCATGAAACCGCGCTTCAAAGAACTGCTCTCGATCCTCCCCTCGGTCATCCTGCGGGCTTAGAACGATCGGTTACACGTCGCGCATACGAAATGGCTGAAAAACCAGTGGCCGTCCGTGCGCGAAAAATCAGGGATCATATCCAGTTGGACCGTGCCTTTGCAATGCGGGCATTCGAATAGATCGACCATGCCCATGTCCTGTTGAAGGCGCTGTGCGTCCGCGCGCCCCTCCTGGACCTGCAATTTATACGCGACCATGTGCTTGCGCATGTCTGCCTTGAACAAAAGGCCCCTGATCTTGCTGAGCATCTCTCCGGGCGAATAAAATCCTTTGACCGCGAAATCGTTCGCGCCGAGTTCAAGGCCTTTCTTGACCGTATCGCGCTCGCCGAGGACCGAAAAAATGATCACGGGAAGGTCTTTGGTCTGCGCATCGCCGCGTATGGCCTTGAGTATATCAAACCCGCTCATCTGCGGCAGGACGATATCCAGAAGCACCAGGTCCGGCCTGCCGGATCTGATCATCTGCATCCCCTTCTGGCCGTCGTCAGCCTCCTGAACGGCATACCCCTCGCTTTCGAGGAAATCCTTGTAGATCTTGCGGAAACCCGGTTCGTCCTCAATGATCAGGATCGTGCCTTTTACGCCCATCTTTTCCTCCTTGGCTATTGTCCTGTCATCCCTCTAGCTTTGTGCCAGCGGGATCGTAAAAATAAAACTGCTTCCTTTGCCCGGGATGGATTGCACGGTCACATCCCCGTTCTGCAGCTTCATGAACTGTTTGGCGATATACAGGCCCAGCCCTGCGCCCCCGCCTGCGACCGGCGCGCCGTCCAATGCCATATCGCGCGTGAACATCCGGTTCAAACGGTCCCGGGCGATCCCCGGCCCCGTGTCGATAACCGCGACGATCGCCTTCGTTTCGGCGTTCGATACACGCACGGTGATCGAGCCGGTCTCGGTGAACTTCAATGCGTTATGGATCGTATTGCCGATCCCCTCGACGAGCTTTTCCCTGTCCGCCCGCACGATCAACTCGTTCTCCAGTCCCGTGATCACGAGCTGGAGCCCCTTTGCCTTGATCTGCTCGTAGTACTGCGCCGCGGCCTCATCCACGATATCCTTGAGCGCCACCGGCCTGATATCCATGGAGATGACGCCGCGTTCGATGCGCGATACGTTCAGAAGATCCGAAAGCATGCGGTAGTTCTTTTCGGTGATATGCTGCATGTCCTCGAGGTATTCGCGCTGTTTCGCGGTCAATTCCCCGGTCAGGCCCGCAAGCATATTATAGATGAATCCCTTGAGCTGGGCAACGGGGGTCTTGAGCTGATGCGAGACCATCGATACGAAATCGCTCTTCATCTGATCGACGCGCTTGCGTTCGGTGATGTCCTGCAAAGACGCGATGCTGCGCATCGTGCCCGGGATCATGGCGATCGTCATGAAGATGTCCCTGATCTGGCCCGAACGGCCTCTGAACTTGAACTCATACGTGCGCGGCGCCAGGCCCGGATCGATCCGCCGCAGGCGGTGGTATTCGCGTATGCGCTCTGCATCCTCAGGGGTAGCGATAAAATCCATATAACTTATTTTATTCTCGATCTGGGCCTTGGCATAGCCGGAAAGCTTCTCGAACTCGGTATTGGCCAGGGAGATCATTGTGTCCTCTTCATAGATAGCCGTGGCGGTGCCGGTCGTTTCGAAGATGACCCTGTATTTATCCTCGTTCTCGCGCAAGACCCGTTCGACCCCCATGCGCTTGAGATCGATCGCGTGGAGCGAACACGCGTTCTCCCATATAAGGAACGTGAACACGATGATCGTCAGGATCGTCAGGAGGGAAATGCCGATCCGCAGGCTGTAGAACTCATAGCGCACTCCCGTCAGGATAAGCCAGCCGAGCAGGATCGGAACAAGGATGCCGATAAACAGCATGCGGCGCGCCATGATGCCGCCTTCGGTATCGCTTGCGATGACCTTCATAAGCCCGCTGTCAAGCCGCGCGGAAAAACCGGCGATGCATACGAGGATGAAACCGATCGCCGTATGGACCGCCATATGTTTGAACGGATGGAACCCGTACAGGTCGGGAGTGGCGAATATATATCCGATGACCGTCATCAACCCGATAAGGCCGCTCGCCAGAAAGAACAACTCGGCAATACGGCGCAGGAACGACGCGCGCGCCTCGAACAATACGAACGCCGCGCCTGTCAGCATAAAATTCATTGCGGACAGCGGCGACATCCTCCCCGGGAAAGGCACGGAATACGCAGCCGTCGCGCCGGAGAACAACAGGGTGTCGATGCCCAGGTCGATGCCGAGCGCGTATTCGCACAGCGTGGCTGTGCCGGCCGCGGCGACCGCGCACGCGCACACAACGCGCGCCTTCGAAAAAAATCTGGTCCGGACCGTCAACGTGCACACTGCAGCCGATAATACCATAAAGCAGACTGCCGTATTCGGGGTCATGGGAACAAACCCGGGAAAGACGCTTTTCAGGAAGGGAAGATCGGCTGCCCATCCGGCCAATACCGCCGCGCTCATGACAAAAAGAAGGCCGCCGACGCTCTGAGATACAGCGGAAAAAAACCGCGCAAAACGGTTATGAGAGCCGTTCACCATGCATCACCGTGAGGATCTGACATTTGGGCGTATCGTATCATAGCCGCAAACGAGCGTCAACGTTTTTTATCACACGACGAGCATCGCGTCGCCGTAGCTGTAAAACCGGTATTTTTCCCTGACCGCTTCGGCATACGCGGCATGGGTGAGCCCGGTGCCTGCAAAAGCGCAGACGAGCATGAACAGGGTCGTGCGCGGCAGATGAAAATTCGTCACCAGGCAGTCGACGAGCCTGAACCGGTGGCCCGGATACATAAAAAGGCCTGTCGCTCCCCCCGTATTGCCCTGCGCATAACTTTCAAGCGTCCTGCACGTCGTGGTCCCGACGGCAACGATCCTTCCTGTGCCCGCGCGCGCCCGTGCAAGCAGGTCCTGCGTTTTATCAGGCACATCGAAGGATTCCTCTGCCATGACATGCTGCCGGATATCGTCAACGGTCACCGGCTTGAACGTCCCGATCCCCACATGAAGCGTAACATACGCCGTGCCGACGCCGCGGCGGCGGATATCATCAAGCAACGGCCCGGTAAAATGCAGCCCTGCGGTCGGCGAAGCGACCGAACCATGCGGCCCTGCGTACACCGTCTGGTAATACACCTCGTCCAGCGGTTCAGGCGCGCGTTTGATATAGGGAGGCAGCGGTATCTCTCCGGCGGCATATACCGCGTCGGCGGAAACATCATCGAAGGTGATCTCTCTTTCGCCGGTGCGCGTTGCCGTGATGCCGGGGTCTGCGAAACAGATACGTTCCCCCTCCCTCAGGCGCCCGGGCTTGAACATGGCCTCGAAACACGAACCCTGTTTCTGCCGCAGAAGGAAGACCTCGACCGCGCCGCCGGTCGCGCGCCGGCCCCGCAGCCTGCAGGTGAGGACTTTTGTATTATTGAGGACCAGGAGGTCCCCGGCACGCAGATATGTCCCGATATCCCTGAAAAACGCGTGCGTTACGGTCCCCGCCGCCCGGTCGACGACGAGCAGCCGGCAGGCATCCCGCTCTTTGAGCGGATATTGCGCTATCAATCCTTTGGGAAGATCATAATCAAAATCGGACAATCTCATTGAGGGATATCGTGTCTATGGATGTTCTTGATCTGCGATCCGGGATAGTAGAACGCCAGTATATCGGCGCAGGTATAACCGGCCTTAGCCATGAAATATGCTCCCCACTGGCACAGGCCCGCGCCGTGGCCCCAGCCGTTTCCGGAGAACTCGATCGTATTGCCGCGCACCACTGCGGTAAAATTGGTACTTTTGAGCACGTCGGGCCCGATGATATCCCTGAGGTCCTTCGCAGCGACGACCGCGGCCGCTTTCGAACGCCTGTGCAATATCACGGTCCTGATGCGTCCCGACCGGCCGATATCGAGGGCTTCCGCCGCGCGAAGCCCGTCAGCGTCCACACCCGCCTGTGCCAGCCGCGCGACGAACTGCTCGACGGGAAATGCGGCGCGCCATGAAAAATGCGGAGACCCTTTGCAATAGACGCAGTCAACGCCGGAAAGCGGCGGGATGTCGATATTCCACAATGCGCCCGCCGCCTCGGTATGACCGCCGCAGGTCGAGTGATAATACGAGGGGAAGACCTTGCCTTGATAGGTAATGACGTCGCCGGAGGTCTCGGCACACGCATCGGTGATGCGGTACCGCATGGCCGCGGTGCCGCCGTATACCTGCGAATATACGTCGCCGGTCACGTCGTAATCCCGCGAAGCGTTCTGTTTCATCGCATACAGAGCATACGTGCGGAAAACGATCGCATGCGCCCGGAGCGCCTCGGACGGCCAATAATGGGATATCTCCCGCACCGCAATGCCTCTGATGTAATCTTCCAGGCCCGCATGATTGACCAGCGTCATCGCCCCGCGGCCGCGGATGATCGCAAGATGGCCGGGATACCGGCGGCCGTTCACCTCGAGCCCTTCGGGAGTGTCGGCGCGAAGGAACAGTTTGCCGTGCCGATACCGCTTCCCGCCGATGTTGAGGGCGTATTTGAAAGCGGTCACCGCGCCCCGAAGGTCCCTGCCCGTTGCCAGGACCTCATGCGTCGCGGCGTCCTCGATACGGTAATATCCGTCGATCGAAACCCGGGCCATGACCGCGTCGCGCAGAACCGCGACGCGTACCGTTCCCGCACCCTGCGCACGCGCGGACGTCCACCCGAAAGACCATACGGCCGCGAAAACAATACAGAGCGTTCGACGGGTCACCGGCGGGACCATAGCCGAAAAATGACTGAAAGGATAATGCTGATCAAAACGGAGGTCGCAAGCGGGAAATAAACGGTCACATTCTTCTTCTGGATCATAATATCGCCGGGCAGCTTCCCGAGCCACGGGACCCGGTGTACGAACGTCAAGAACGCGCCGACCGCTATCAGGACGGCGCCGAGGATCATCAATGTCTTTCCGGCTTCATGCATACCGCGTCATGGTTCGAATAACTGCCCCTGCTTTTCCTTCGGCACAACGCCGAGATGGCGGAACGCCAGTTTTGACGCCACCCTGCCGCGGGACGTGCGTTTGAGATACCCGGCCTTGAGCAGATACGGCTCAACCGTATCGACGAGCGTATCGACCTCCTCATTCAGGCTGGCCGCAAGGGATTCCACGCCGACGGGGCCTCCGTCGAACGATTCGATGATCAGTTTCAGGACCCGGCGGTCGAGCTCGTCAAGGCCGAGCGTATCGGTGCCGAGCTCGTCAAGCGCCTGAGCCGTGAACGCGCCGTCTATCTTTTCCAGACCGGCGACCTGCGCGTGGTCCCTGACCCTGCGCAAGAGCCGGTTGGCAATGCGGGGCGTTCCGCGCGCCCTTCTGCCGATCTCAAGGCAGGAGTCGCGGTCGACCGCCATACCCAGAAGCTTTGCGGACCGTTCGACCACCGCAGAGAGGTCCTCGACGCTGTAGAAATCGAGATGATAGAAAATACCGAACCGGGAACGCAAAGGCGATGTCAGAAGCCCCGAGCGGGTGGTCGCCCCGACGAGCGTAAAGGGCTTCAGATGGAATTTGATGGTCTTGGCATAGGGCCCTTTATCGATGATGAAATCGATCTCGAAATTCTCCATCGCCGGATACAGGAATTCTTCGACGACCTTGGAGAGCCGGTGGATCTCATCGATGAACAGGATGTCTCCTTTTTCCAGGTTGGTGAGGATGCCGATAAGATCCCCCGCCCGCTCGATCGCCGGCCCCGACGTGACGGTGATCTTGGCATGCATCTCATGGGCGATGATATGGGACAGGCAGGTCTTGCCCAGGCCCGGAGGCCCGGAAAAAAGCACGTGTTCCAGGGGCTCCTTGCGCTGGCGCGCCGCAGTGATGCAGACCTTGAGATTGGAAATGACGTCCTTCTGGCCGATGAACTCCGCAAGCTTCACGGGCCTGAGAGATAAATTAAGTACTTTATCCTCGTCAGTTTCCTGTTCCTGCCGCAGGGGATCGACCGGATCCTTCGGCATCTTCTGATTCTGAGGTAGGGTCATAGGGAATTATATTGTTGGCATTGCGGACCATCTCGATCGGTCCGAACGGCTCCTGCTGACGGCAGACGACCTCTTTCATCTTGACCAGTTCAAGGACCGCCAGGAACGTCACGATCATCTCGGTCTTGTCGCGCGCGCGCTCGAAAAGCTCCGTCAGGCCGATCGCCGGGCGGATCAACAGGTCGTGCAGGATATCGTGGACCTTCTCCTCGACGGTAAATTCGTCCTTGATAACGCTGTAGAACAGGTCGCGGGACGTATCCTTGAGGGCGCGGGAGAACGCCGATATAAGGTCGAAGATGCTCGATTCGAAATATTCGGGCGACGGCGGCCCCTCGGGGATATCGCGCTCGAACGTGCGCGGACGCTTGAAAATATCCTGCTGGTCCGTTTCCTTCTGGCGCAGTTCCTGAGCGACCTGCTTGAACCGCTCGTATTCCAAAAGCTGCTTGATGAGCTCCGCGCGCGGATCGTCCTCGGGGACCGGCTGTTCTTCTTCGGGCGCGGGAAGCAGCATTTTCGATTTGATCTGCATAAGCGTCGCCGCCATGACCAGGAACTCTCCGGCGACGTTGAGATCAAGGATCTTCATGAGCTCAAGATAATCCATATACTGCCGGGTGACCTGGGCGACGGGGATGTCGTAGACGTTCAAATGGTCCTTGCGGACCAGATACAACAACAGGTCCAGAGGGCCTTCAAACAGCTGCAGCTTTATCTTATAGCTCATATCTCATGGCCGCGCGCGCATCACGCAGCGTTTCCTGAGCGGCCGCGCGGGCGCGTCCGGCGCCGTCAGCGAGGATATCGAGGATCTTTTGCTTATCTTTGAGGAGCGCATCGCGCCTTTCCTGCAGCGGCCGCAGCTTATCGGCGATGGCCGATGCAAGCCGTTTCTTGCATTCGGTGCACCCGATCGACGCCTGGGAGCAGGCGGATCTGAGCTCCAAAATGCGGTCCGGGGCGAATATGCCCCAGTATGAGAATACCGCGCATATGTCCGGATGGCCCGGATCGGAAAGCCTGATACGCTGCGGATCGGTGATCATCGCCTGGACCTTGGCGCGGACCGTATCGGCCGGATCCGACAAATTGATCGTATTATTATAACTTTTGCTCATCTTTCTTCCGTCGAGGCCGGCCAGGCGCGAGGCTGCGGTCAGCTTCGCCTCCGGTTCGGGGAAAACGGCTGCCTTATACAGGCTGTTGAACCGGCGGGCGATCTCCCGGGTCAATTCGAGATGCGGCAATTGGTCCTCTCCGACAGGGACCGCGTCCGCTTTATACAGCAGGATATCCGCCGCCTGCAGGACCGGATACCCGAGAAACCCGTACGTATGCAGGTCGCGCGTCGAGACCTCGCGGAGCTGCTCTTTATACGTCGGACACCGCTCGAGCCACCCGAGCGGGGTCAAACACGAAAAGATCATGTGCAGTTCCAGATGCCCGGCGACATGCGATTGAACAAACAGCGTCGACCGGGCCGGATCGATACCGGCGGCGATCCAATCGGCGACGTTATCGATAACGGACGCGCCAAGCCCCTGCGGGTCCTCATATTCGCCCATCAACGCATGCCAGTCCGCGACCATGAAGAAACACTCGTAATCCTTTTGAAGCGCAACCCAGTTATCGAGCGTGCCGACAAGATGGCCGAGATGAAGCTTTCCGGTGGGGCGCATTCCGCTTAAGATCTTCTTTCGGGCAGCCATGATGTTTATTCGAGCGTCCTGGCTATTTTCTCGATCCGGTACACTTCGACCACGTCCCCTTCCATCACCTCGTTGAAGCCTTTAAAGGTCATTCCGCACTCATACCCTTCTTCAACCTCGCGGACATCGTCCTTAAAACGTTTCAGCGAAGACAATTCGCCCTCGAACACGGGGCGTCCGTTCCTGACGATGCTGACCGGATTATGGCGGTTGACCATGCCTTTCGCGACCAGACAACCCGCAATGGTGCCGCTCGACAGGCGGAATACTTTTTTGATATCCACCCTTCCGACAAAAACCTTCTTGAGCTTCGGTGCGAGCATCCCTTCGAGCGCCGCGCGGATATCGTTGACAAGCTCGTAGATGACATTGTAGATCCTGACATCCTGGCCTTCCCGGGCGACCGCCTCCTTGGCGGCGTCATCGACGACGACGTTAAAACCGAGGATAAGGGCGTTCGAGGCGACCGCGAGGATCACGTCGGAGGAAGTGACGTTGCCGATCCCTTCATGGAGAATGCACAGCTGCACCTCGTCGGACGGGATCTTTGCGAGCGCTTCCTTGATCGCTTCGGCCGATCCCTGGGCGTCGGCCTTCAGAACAAGATTGAGCTCTTTGAGCTTGCCTTCTTTGATCTGCGCATACAGGTCTTCGAGCCCCATGCGCTTGATCGGCTGCATGGCGTGCTGTTTGGCTTGTTCCTGGCGCGCGAGCACAAGGTCCTTGGCTTTTTTCTCATCGACGATCGAAAAGAATTTTTCGCCCGCGTCAGGGACACCGGTGATGCCCAGGACCTCGACCGGACATGCCGGCCCGACCTCGGTCACCGCATGGCCCCGGTCATTGAACATCGCGCGGATCTTTCCGTAGAACTCGCCGACGATGATATTGTCGTTCAGATGGAGCGTGCCGTTCTGCACGAGGAGCGTCGAGACCGGGCCGCGGCTTTTGACCAGTTTCGACTCGATAACGACCCCCCTGCCGAGGCGGCCGGGGTTGGCTTTGAGCTCGAGCATCTGGGCTTCGAGCAGGATCATCTCGAGCAGCTCGTTGATGCCCTGGCCGGTCTTGGCCGATACGGGGATGGTGATGGTCTTGCCTCCCCAGTCTTCGGGGACAAGGCCGAATTCTCCGAGCTGTTTCTTGACCCGGTCGGGCTCTGCCTGCGGTTTATCGATCTTATTCAGGGCGACGATGATGGAAACGCCTGCGGCCTTCGCGTGATCGATCGCCTCGCGCGTCTGCGGCATCACCCCGTCGTCCGCGGCGACGACAAGCACCACGATATCGGTCACGCTGGCGCCGCGCGCGCGCATCGCGGTGAACGCCTCATGGCCCGGAGTGTCGAGAAATGTGATCTCGCCCTGCGGCAGTTTGACGCGGTACGCACCCATGTGCTGCGTGATCCCGCCGAACTCGGAATCAGCCACTTTCGACTTCCGGATGGCGTCGAGGATCGATGTCTTTCCATGGTCGACATGGCCCATGATCGTGACGATCGGCGCGCGGGGCTTCAGATCCCCGGGATCGTCTTTTTCTTCGTGTATGCTTAACGCCGCTTCTTCCTCGGTCGGCGCCTCGACGATACGATAGCCGTATTTCTCCGCAACGGACGCGACGACCGCAGGATCGACATTCTGATTCAACCCCGCCATCACGCGCCTGGCCATAAGCTCCATGATGAGAACGGACGACTTGATCTGCAATCGTATAGCGAGGTCCTTGACGGTAATGGGATACGCGATCTCCAGTTCTTTGAGCTGCCGGGCCGGCGCTGCAACAACAGGCGCAGGCTTTACCTCTTCCGGGGCGGCGGCGGGCTGATGCGCGGCAACAGGCTTATGCGCGGCGGCAGGCTTATGCGCAGCGCCGACGGCCTTTGTTTTCGCGGCCGGCTCATTTGCAGCGGCCGCAGGTACCGCAAGGGGCTCTTTTTTCGCTTGCTTCCTGGCGATCTCGACTGCCGGTTTATGCGCAGGAGCCTGCGCCGCCGGTTCTGCGGCCGGCGCACGCACGGCCGCGGCCGGAGCCGGCGCAACGGCCGCATGAAGCGGCTTCTCCTCCGCAGCGGAACGAACAGCAGGTTTCTTGACAACGGCCGGTTTTTTTATCTTTGCCGCAGCAGCCGTTTTTTCTTTCGTCCTGGCAGCAGGCGTATGGCGGACCGCCGTTTTCGCCTTTGCCGCAGGCTTTGCTGTCCGGGCATGCGCCTTCTCTTCAGCCACGGCTTTCTTCATCTTCGGCTTTTCCGCGGTCTTCGCTTTTTTTATTTTTTCCATATCACTTCTCCAGCAATTTCTTGGCTTCTTTGATCAACTTCTCGGCTTTCTTATCCCCGATACCTTTGACTTTGGTAAGGGTCTCGATATCGGCATGCGCGATATCGGCAAGAGATCTCAACCCGGCTTCCGCAAGGGCAGCCACGGTCTTCTCTCCCACCCCGGATAATTGCTCTAAAGAACCAGTTGGTGCTTCTTCGGTTGACTGCTGCTGTTCCTGCTGCCCGGCCGCATTTTCCCTGCCGGCCGCTTCGAGCAGCGCAGCTGCGATCGCCGCTTTGGTCCTGACATCAAGTTCCCATCCGACAAGTTTCGATGCAAGACGGACGTTCTGCCCGTGCTTGCCGATCGCCAGCGACAGCTGATCGTCGGCAACGGTCACCTCCGCATGCCTGGTCTCCTTGTCCAGTTTTATCTCTCCGACTTCCGCAGGCAAAAGCGCCGCCTTGATATATTCCCTGATATCGTCGTTATACCTGACGATGTCGATCTTTTCCCCGGAAAGTTCCGTCACGATGTTCTTGACCCGGCCGCCGCGCATACCGACGCATGCGCCGACGGAATCCACCTTCTCGTCCTTCGACCAGACCGAGATCTTGGTCCGCTCGCCCGGCTGGCGCGATATGGACTTGATCTCGACGATCCCTTCATAGATCTCCGGGACCTCGAGCTCAAAAAGCTTTTTCACCAGGTTCTGATGCCTGCGCGTCAGGATGATCTGGGCGCCCTTGTTGTCTTTTTTTACCTCGAGGATCATGGCCCTGATACGCTGCCCCTGCCGGAACTCTTCCTTCGGGGACTGCTCCATTTTCGGCAAAAGCGCTTCCGCTTTGCCGAGCAGGTCGACCACGATATTGCCTTTTTCGAAACGGTACACGGTGCCCGATATGATCTCGCCCACCTTGCCCTGGAATTCGCCGTACACGACATCCTTCTCGGCTTCACGGATCTTCTGGATGATGACCTGGCGCGCGGCAGAGGCCGCGATCCTGCCGAAATCGACGTTGGTGATCTCTTCCTTGTTCCGGTACGCGGTTATCTCGCCGCTTTCCGGGTCGAGCTTAACCTCAAGCTCCTCATTCGGTTTGATATCGATGACGCGCTTCACCGCGCTCAAAAGCGCGGACTCGACGGCCTGGACCAGGACTTCTTTCTTGATCCCTTTTTCCCGCTCTATCTGCTCGATGATATCCAATAATTCTTTTGACATGAACGTTCCCTTTCTTGTATCCTTTAATCGATGATCTGTTTCGCCTTATTGATCTTGTCTAACGGAAGTTCCAGGCACCCCTGTGTTGTCTGTAACGCCACCCGGATGTCCGACACGTCGGTGATCACTCCATCCCATTCTATTTTACCATTGATCGGCTCTTTAAGAAAGCACTTTACGAGCCGGGAAGCGCATCGCTTGAAATCTCCTGCGGTCCGCAGCGGCCGGTCAAGGCCGGGAGAACAGACCTCAAGGACATACTGCGTGGTGAGCATCTGTTCCGTTTCCAGCATATCGCCGATCTCGCGGTTCAGACGGCTGCATTCCCCCATGGAGATGCCGCCCTGCGGATGATCCGCGATAACCCGCAGGACAAGCCCCTGCCCTTCGAAGCGGTATATGAGCTCCACAAGTTCTACGCCCCGCTCCGAGAGGAAATTCCCGACCGCTTCCTGCAGTCTGGCCATCAATTGCTCATTGCTCATTTCATGCTCTCTTTGACAAGCGCCAGGATCGCCGCAGGCGTATCCACGGTCTTGCCGCCGGTGCGGCGGTTCTTGTATTCAAGGGTGCCGTTGGCGATAAAATCGCGGCCGATAACGATCTGGACCGGGATCCCGACCAGCTCGGCGTCCTTGAACTTGACCCCGGCGCGTTCATCACGGTCATCAAGCAGCACCGTATATCCCCGGCCCTCAAGCGTATCGTGCAATTCCCTGGCTTTGGCTACCACGGAATCATTGGTCACATCGAGCGGGCTGATCAGGATATCGAACGGCGCCACTTCCTTCGGCCACACGATCCCTTTCTCGTCATGATTCTGTTCGATCACGGTCGCGATAAGCCGGGACACGCCGATACCGTAACAGCCCATGACGATCGGCAGGCATTGGCCTTTCGCATTGAGGTAATTCGCGTTGAGCATGGACGTGTACTTGGTGCCGAGCTTGAATATATGCCCGACCTCGATCGTATTGACCTTCTCGAGCGCGCCTTTGCATTTCGGGCACACCGGCTCGGTTCCTTCCTGATACGGTCTGGGCGCCGTGCACTGCGAACAGACCGACACAAAGTCTTCTCCGCACGCGGCCGGAACCATGAATTCATGGGAAACGCTGCCGCCCATGACCCCGGAATCGGCCTCGACGGCAAGACACGACAGGCCGAGCCGCTTGAATATGCGGTTGTACGCGCCGAACATGGTCTGATAGCTGACATCGAGCGCAGCCTCATCGACATCGAAGCTGTATGCGTCTTTCATGATGAATTCGCAGCAGCGCACCAGGCCGAACCGCGGCCGCATCTCGTCGCGGAACTTCGTCTGGATCTGATACAATGTCAGCGGCATCTGTTTATAGGACGAAACATGGTTGCTCACCAGGTCCGTGATCACCTCTTCGTGCGTGGGCCCGAGGCAGACGTTCCGGCCCCGGCGGTCGGTAAATCGGATCATGACATCGGCGATCGTCTTATCCCTGCCGGTCTTCTGCCATAATTCCATGGGCTGTAACGCGGGCAATAATAACTCGTGGGCGCCGGCCGCGTCCATCTCCGACCGGATGATCGTTTCGATATTGTTCAGGACCCGTAAACCGAGCGGCAGATATGAATACACCCCGGCCATCAGCATCCGGATAAGGCCGGCGCGCAGCATGAGCTGATGGCTGGCCGATTCCGCTTCCTGCGGGGTTTCTTTCAACGTGGGGATCAGATATTTTGTCCAGTACATGATATTTAACTCCGTTCTAATATCGATATTTCGCGCAATAAGGTCCGGACGCTTTTATCCGCCGCGATCTTCCTGACCGGCCTGCCTTTTTTAAAAAGCAGGCCCGTTCCTTTACCGAATGCGATACCGATATCCGCATGGCGCGCTTCGCCCGGGCCGTTCACCACGCAGCCCATCACGGCCACGGTCAACGGTTTTGCGCGGCGGCAAACCCCCTCCGCCGTACGGGCCATCTGTCTTTCCAGGTCCCTGACGATGCCGACGAGATCCACCTCGCACCTGCCGCACGTCGGACAGCTGATGATCGAAGGGCCGTAATTCCTCAATCCCAGGGAAGCAAGCAGTGCCCTTGCCGTCTTCACTTCTTCCTGCGGCGTATCGGTCAGGGATATCCTGATCGTGTCGCCGATACCGTCGATCAGAAGCGACCCCAATGCCACGCACGACTTGATCATGCCTTCGAACGGAAGGCCCGTCGCGGTCACTCCCAGATGGAGCGGATAGTCGCATCGCGGCGCGATCGCGCGGTACGCGGCGATCGTGCCGCCTGCGTCATTCGCCTTGACGGAAAGGACGATATCGCGGAATTTATACCGTTCCAGCTGCCGCGTATATGCCAGCGCCGCAGCAACCATCAGCCGCACCGGATCCCCTGAACCCCTGACCGATCCTGAATTGAGCCCGACCCGTATCGGGATCCCTGCGTCGAGAGCAGCGCGCGCGACCTGCTTGACCTGGTCCGGCCTGAAAATATTCCCCGGATTCAGCCGGATCTTATCGGCGCCGGATGCGACCGCCGCAAGCGCGAGCCGGTGATCGAAATGGATATCCGCAACGAGCGGTATCGATATCTCTTTCCTGATCAGCCTGATCGCCCGGGCATCATCGAGATCCTTAACGGCGACGCGGATGATCTCGCAGCCGGCTTTCTGCAGAGCGGCGATCTGCGTGATGACCCGCCGGACATCGGAGGTCTTCGCCTTTGCCATCGACTGGACGGCAACGGGATTGTTCCCGCCGATCTTCACCGGACCGATCCTGATAACGCGCGATATCCGCCTTTTCATCTCGTAAAGAACCTGTTGTAGATCTCCTGCGCCTTCTGTATGTATCCGAATTTCGCCAGATCGCTGACGAACACAAGGGCTGCCAGAAGGATCAAAAAACCAAAACCTACCTGATTGAATATTTCTTCCGCTTTCTTGCTTAACGGCCTGCGCCGGATCTTTTCGATTGCCAGAAGCACCAGATGCCCGCCGTCGAGCGCCGGCAAAGGCAGCAGATTAAAAATGCCGAGGCTTATGCTCAGGATCGCGATAAAGCTTAACAGCGCGGTGATCCCGAGCTTCGACATTTCAGACGTGATAACGAACATTCCCAATGGCCCGGTCACCGAATCCTTGACGGACAACTGCCCGGTGGCCATGGACCAGAGCGCCTGATACGTCAGGACGGTCAGGTCGTACGTGCGCTGAACGCTTAAGACAAAAGCGCGGGCTATATCCGCCTTCACGATAACGGTGTCCCCTTTCGGGGTGATGCCGAGCAGACCCACCGTGCGCTTGCGGCCTGTTTCCGACGTCACGGTCTGCTGTTTCAGCTCCACGTCAAAAAACAACGGCTGCCCCGCGCGCTCGACCGCAACGCGCACCCTGCCGCTTCCGCGATGACGGCGCACCTGCTGCTGAAGATCGTCCCAGTACCGGACCGGCGTATCCCCGATAGAAATGATCGTATCCCCTGCCGCGATACCCGCCTGCTGCGCTCCCAGCCCGTCAAGGACGGTCCCGACCGCGGGCAGGAGCCGCGGGTATCCCGCGATGAACACGATCCAGAAGAACAGGATGCCCAGCAAATAGTTGAATAACGGACCGAAAAATATGATACGGAACCTTTTGGCGATCGATGCCGCGAGGAATTCGTCCGGAGCGCCTTTGGCTTCCTCGGTATTGTCCCCTGCCATCTTGACATACCCTCCGAACGGCAGCATGGACAACGCGTATTCGGTATCCCCTTTTTTACGGGTCAGCAGTTTCTTGCCGAAACCGAGGGAAAACACTTCGACGCGGACCTTCGCTTTCTTTGCGGCGATAAAATGCCCGCATTCGTGCACCACGATCAAGATGCTCAAGATGATAAAAAAGATAAGCAATGTCATTATTGCGCCTTTCCAAGTGTATGCCGGGCCCTGTTCCGTGCCCATGCATCGGCTTCTTTGATATCGCCCAGGGCGGGGCGTTTCAGGCTCCGATGCGCGTCCATCACCCTTTCGATGACGCGCGGAATATCGACGAACCGGATACGCCGGCCGCAGAACGCCTCTACCGCCACGTCGTTCGCCGCATTCAATATAACAGGCATCGTGCCTCCGGCGGTTGCGGCGCGCAACGCGAGCGCCAGACACGGGAATGCGGCCATATCCGGCTTCTCAAAACGAAGCGCTTTGATCTTCACGAAATCGACCGGCGCGACGCTCCCGGCGATCCGGTCCGGATACGAAAGCGCATACTGGATCGGGATGCGCATGTCGGTCGCGGACAGCTGCGCCATGATCGAACCGTCGATGAACTCCACCATCGAATGGATGACCGATTCCGGATGCACCAGAACCTTGATCCGTTCCGGCCCGACGCCGAACAGATGCATCGCCTCGATGACCTCAAGCCCCTTGTTCATGAGCGTCGCCGAATCGACGGTGATCTTCGTACCCATCTTCCAGCGGGGATGCTTCAATGCATCGGCGACGGATATACGTTTCAATCCCGTTCTGGACATGCCGCGGAACGGGCCTCCCGACGCGGTCAGATGGATCGTTTTGACCGTTCTGCGGTTTTCCGCCCGGAGGCACTGCCAGATCGCGGATTGCTCGCTGTCTATCGGGATGATCTTCACCCCGCGCTCTGCGGCACGCTTCATGACAAGCGGACCCGCCATAACAAGCGCTTCCTTGTTCGCCAGGGAGATCTCTTTCCGGGCGTCTATGGCCCAGAGCAGCGGACCAAGCGCAGCGCTGCCGCTGATCGCGATAAGGACATGGTCGACCCGGGGATCCTCGCACATACGGCGCAGGGCGGCCGTATCGTCCCCCGCGCCGACGATCCGCGGCCGGAACGCCGCTGCCTGCCGCATAAGAAGCTTCACGTTCGAGTATCCGCTCAACGCCTCGACAGAGAACTCTTCCGGATGGCTGCGGATAACCGCCAGCGCATTCGTGCCGATGGAACCGGTGGAACCCAGGACCGCAACGCGTTTCATATCAGAAATTGAACGTTGTGAGCGTTATGTAAAAATAAAAAACCGGCGCCGTGAATAAAAGGCTGTCGATGATGTCGAGGATCCCGCCGAACCCGGGTATCACCGAAGACGAATCCTTGATGTCGCAGTCCCGCTTGATGAGCGACTCGGAAAGATCGCCGATCTGCGCGAGGATCCCCATGGATACGCCGATGAGCGCACAATGCAGCAGAGAAAAAGACCCGGGCATGAAAGGTTTCGACAATAAAGCGCCGGCGACGCTGAACACCAGCCCCCCGAGCGAACCTTCGACCGATTTCTTCGGGCTGATCCGGGGGATGAGCGGCGTCCTGCCGAACCGGCTGCCGACGAGATACGCGCCGATATCCCCGAGCTTGGTGATCACCAGCACCGCGATGACGTACCCCGTGCCTCCGGGCAGAAGCCTGATCCGCACCAGAAAACTGAAGAACCAGGCGACATACAGGATGCCGAAGATCGTCGTGGAGATGCCGACGACCGCACCCCGGTTCTCCCTGCGCTTGAACTGCATGATGATCAGGAACAACAGCGCCACGACGATGAATAACAACTCCCACCCCCGTGTCAGCTCGAACTTGAACAGGATCGATGCGGGGATGACCGCGCCCATTGCGATGCCGAAATATTTGAATATGCTGATGCCTTTTTTTTCGAGCATCGTGAAGAATTCATACAGCCCGAGCACCGTGACCGCCATGACCGTGACGACCAGAGCGACCCGGGAAACAAGCGCCGCCGCGCATACGCCGATCAACGCCGCTGAGCTGATGATACGCAGGGAGAACACGTCTTATGCCTTTCTTTCAATGCCGCCGAACCGGCGGCTCCGCTTCGCATACGCCTCGATGGCCTCAAGCAGGTCCGCTTTCCTGAAATCGGGCCAGTACTTCGACGGGAAATACAGTTCCGCATACGACAGCTGCCATAAAAGGAAGTTGCTGACACGCTGTTCGCCGCTCGTGCGGATCAACAGATCCGGGTCCGGAAGGCCCGCGGTGTACAGATATGACCCGAAGGTCTTTTCCGTCACATCGCCCGGCTTCACCCTGCCCCGGGCGCAATCCCGCATCAATGCCTTGACCCCGTCAAGTATCTCCTGGCGGGAGCCGTAATTCACGGCAAGGACGAGCGTCAACCCCGTATTATCCCCGGTCTTTTCTTCTGCGCGCTCGATCGTGCGGATGACGAACTTCGGCAGCGCCTCACGCCTGCCGATAAACCTGACCCTGATATTTTTCCGGGCGAGATTGGCGATCTCGCGCCCCAGATACACGTCCAATAACCGCATCAACGCCTTGACCTCGAACGTCGGCCGCGACCAGTTCTCGGCCGAGAACGCGTAGAGCGTCACGACCTCGATGCCGATATCGGATGCCGCCTGGACGATCTCTTTCACCCTGAAAACCCCTTCACGATGGCCCATGGTCCGGGGCAGGCGGCGTTCCTGCGCCCAGCGGCCGTTGCCGTCCATGATGATGGCGATGTGGCGCGGCAGGGTCCTCATTTTCGTGTCCATGGCGGCGGATACAAAAAAATTACAAACAGACTGTTTGTAATTTTTTTGCCGGCGGCTCCCTCTGGTTAACTATGGTAGTGGTAATCTATATCCGGAAAGAGGTTATCCCTCGATTCTACTTCGCCCAGCCACTCCTCATCGATGGCATTGGCTTTGATATCCTCATATAACCGGTTGAACTGCAGCAGATGGTCCTTGGTGCGTTTGACGGCGTAGGACGTATGCGTTCCGGTGCCCAGGATGAACGCCCAATCGGAACTCTGCGCCAGAAGCAGCTCCCTGAGCGCCTGGTTCAGGGCGCGGCGCATCGCCCCGGCCGCATGCGGGTAATTATGCGCCAGTTCAGACATGCGGTATGAGGCCTCGTGCAAATGCCGGTAGATCCAGTCATTGGACCCCTGCATCCACATCTCGCTGTATCCTTTATACCCCCAGCTCGACATCGACGGAGTGATGACCTGGAGCCGCGGGTTCTCCGCCAGGTATTCCGACGGCGTTATCATCCTGATGGTATCCTGGTCGCAGGAAAGCTTCCTGATCAGGAACTCAAGCCACTGCGGCCCCTCATACCACCAGTGGCCGTACAATTCCGCGTCATAGGGCGAGACGATGATGGGTTTGCGCCCGATCATGTCATACAGATGCTCGACCTGCTTCTGGCGGTTGAACATGAAATTGCCCGCATGGGACGCCGCTGTCTCCCGCGCCCAGTCGGGCTCATACGGCTCTTTATGCGGCGTGTCGCCGGTGATACGGTAATACTTGATGCCGGTGTTGATCCTGACCCCGTCGGGATGGATATACGGCTTGATGTATTCATACTCAAGGTCAAAACCGACGTCCCGGTAGAACTCGCGGTAATTATAGTCGCCCGGGTACCCTTCGATCGATGACCATACCTGCTTGGATGACTCCAGGTCCCTGGCGAACGCGGCAACACCGGTGCCTTTGCAATACACCGGAGAGAACACCCCGTATTTCGGCCGGGGGGTCCCGTGGAGGACCCCGTGCGAATCGGTGAAAAAATATTTTATGCCGGCCTCCCTGAGCAATTCATCCTGGCCCGGATAATATCCGCATTCAGGCAGCCAGATGCCCCGGGGTTTCCGTCCGAAATTCTTTTCATAATGGGACGCGGCGGTCTTGAGCTGCGCCCTCACGGAATCACGGCACACATCCATAAGGGGGAAATACCCGTGCGTCGCGCCGCAGGTAATGATCTCGATCTTGCCCGCATCCTGGAAACTCCTGAACGCGGCCACGAGGTTCCGGTTGTATTGCTCGAACGTGTCGCGGCTGCGGCAGAAATGGTTGACGTACATGATGGCGAGCCGCTGGAATTGCCGCTGCCAGGTGGTACGCTCGATCTCTTTATGGGCAAGCTCGATAAGGCTGTTGATATGCCTCATATAGCGGTTCTGCAGCAGGGGATCCGTCAGCATGCTGATGAGCGTCGGGGTCAGCGACATCGTGACCCGGAAATCGATATTATCCTTGAGAAGTTTCTCATACATCCAGATCAAAGGGATATACGTTTCCGTTATCGCCTCATACAACCAATCCTCCTCGAGAAAATCCTCATGCTCCGGATGGCGCACGAACGGCAGATGGCTGTGCAAAACCAAACACAGGTATCCTTTATTCATCGTTTTCCTTTGGTTGAAGATGAACCTGCGGTCTCAGGCGGCTGCAGCGATACGGCCCTGCGCCGGTTCCTCTTTGACGACGATGCTCGTCTGTGTCTGACGGCTCACGATCGGCGTGATGGTCCGGACCTCGATCTGATCGGATGAGGTCGCCTGGACCGGGATCACCTGTTTTCCGTCGGGAAGAGCGTAACGCATGGTAAATGTTCCGTCGGGCCTCAGCTGGATCGGTTTTCCCTGGACCGTCACCGCCGCGTCCGGCTCTGTCGCGCCGTACACGATCAGTTCACAGTCGACGACCAGCCAAAACTTCCTGCCCTTGCCCCGTTTTTTGACCGGGGAACCCATGGACGTAATTCCGGGCGACGACAATATCCCGGAGAACAAGGCCTTTTTCATGCGTTCCTGCCATGCCTTGCCCATGGACGTATGCCCCATGCCGAAACCCATGCCGTACAGCCTGCCGAACATCTCATCGGGGACCATCCATTCTTCATCGGTGACCCAGGACGGCCCGTCGAGCGGCGTGTGCACGACATTGGAGCGGACGATCGTAACGAACTCGCCGTTGGCAAGCTTCAAACCATAATCCACGACCCAGGACCTGCCCGGAGCGCCGGTATCGATATACCAGTTGTTCGCGTCATGGCCGAGCTCTATATCGAAATACCGGTGCGCGTTATTGCCGTTGAACACGATATGGCTGATATCATACACGCGCAGCGCTTTCTGGGCACCGTGGAACATATCCTTCAGCCGCTGCTTCAGCGAATCCCAGGTCGACAGGGTAACTTCCCAGTATGAGTGCAGCCACCAGGGATCGCGGACCTGCAGGACCATGCGGTCCTTGCCGTAGCCGCCGGGAAGATCCTGCGGCAGCGCCCGCTGCATCCTGCGAACCTGGGGATGAGAGAACTTTGTTTTTTCGATCGCGACCTCATTCAGGCCGAGCGTATCTTTCTGCACCGGTACCGGCTGTGTCTGGGCGGCGATCTGCCTGCCGGGCCTGCGGCTTACGGCCTTTTGCCTGACAACCTTCGGGGCCGATTTTTTTGTCCGGGCCGGCCTGCGGATGATCTTTTTGATCTTATCCTTGACTTTACGCATCACTGCCATATGCCACCCCCTTGCTTAAAACACGATCCCGTCGCTACTTCTTTGCTTTTCCTGAAACCACGGCGTTCTTCAGGTCATTCTCCAGCGCGCTGTTGAGCTTGCGCAGCTTATCGATCTCCGCTTTCAAAGATTGATTTATCAACTGCTCCTGCAAAAGAGTTTTCTGGGCGGCGTCGAACACGGCGCGCTCGCCGGCGAACGATTCCTCGGCCTTGCGCAGCGCAACCTCGAGCGCATCCTTTTCCTGCTTGATGTCGTTCAACGACTTTTCCGCGTCGTACCGCTTGATCTCCTCCCCGTGCTTTACGGCGAGATATTTCCTGCCCTGCACGCACGACTGGACCGCGACAAGCAGGAAAACGATATTACAGATACCCAGGACAACGACCAATTTGTTTTTCAAGAATTCCACCGTGGCCCTCCATTTTTTAGATCCCTGCCTGCGGCAGCTTTATCTCCTGCGCTTTCGGCATCGGCGGCATGATCAGGAGCTCCATCCGCCGGTTCGCCTGCCTGCCTTCCTTCGCGGCATTGTCCGCGACCGGCCTGTATTCACCGTATGCGCACGCCGACAGCCGCCATCCGGGAATGCCTTTTTCATCCTGCAGATAATGCACGACGCTCAAGGCGCGGGCGGCGGACAACTCCCAGTTCGATTTCCATCCTGACGCCTGGACCGGCTCATTGTCCGTATGGACTTCGACGCGGATCTTTGAACCGATCGCATTCTCGCTCAGAACGCGCCCCGCCGTATCGAGGATCTCGTATGCCTCGGGCCGCAGCTTCGATTTCCCGATATCGAACAAAAGATCGGCGGAACATATGAGCGCAAGCCCCTCCCCGGTCATCTGCAGCGCGGCGGCCGCGCCGTCTATTTCTTTTTGAAGCCCTTGTTCAAGGACACCCATGACCTGCGTCAATGCATCAGGCTCGGCGACAGACTCCCCGGCCTCTGGGGCTTTCTGCTCCTCGGCTACGAACGGTTTAGGCACGGCAGCCAGGCAGCCATATAAAAAGAGCAAAGAACAGACGGCGCTCAAAAACCGGCCCGCCGGACACACTGTTTGCCCGCATATCCTCAAGTATTTGCTGTAAAAGGGATTAGTGTTATTCAATATAACATAACCTCATGTACCCGTCAAGCGAATTCAGCGCATCAAATAAAAAGAGTATCTTCCCTGCCGGAACCGATGGACACGATGGAAATGTCAACACTGCATGTGTCGCGCAAGTACGCAATATAATCCCTGCACGCGCGGGGAAGTGCGTTATAACTATTTGCCTTATTTGAAGTTTCGCTCCATCCCTTCAACTCCTTATATACGGGAACGGAATTACACAACGCGTCATAATCCGAAGGGAAATCCTTAAAGGTCTTTCCTTTATATTTATAGGCTGTGGCGACCTTGATCGCCTTGAGTCCGGCAAGGACGTCGATCTTCGTCAACGCGAGGCTCGTAATACCGTTCACACCGATCGCCTGCCGTACCATAACGCTGTCGAACCAGCCGCATCGGCGCGGCCTGCCCGTCGTTGCGCCGAATTCCTTTCCCTTGGTGCGGATGATTTCATTGAACGCCGGTTCGAACTCGGTCGGGAACGGACCTTCGCCGACCCTGGTGGTATAGGCCTTGGCAACCCCGATCACCTTGCCGATCTTTGTCGGGGGAACACCCGTGCCGATGCAGCTGCCGCCGGAGGTGGCGCTCGAGGAAGTGACGAACGGATATGTCCCGAAATCGATATCGAGAAACGTGCCCTGCGCCCCTTCGAACAGAATATCCTGCTTCTGCGCGATCGCCCGGTTCAGATATGCGGTCGTATCGCAGATATAGCGTTCCAACTGCCTGCCGAAACCGCGATATTCCTTAAAAATGCGCTCGAACCTGAAACCCTGATGACGGTAGACCCTGGTGAATATCTCGTTCTTCTCGATCAGATTGTCCCTGAGCTTTTCCTTGAAAACAGCCGGGTTCAAAAGGTCTATCATCCTGATGCCGCAGCGGTTCACTTTGTCCGCGTAACAGGGACCGATGCCCCTGCCGGTCGTGCCGATGCGATGCGTGCGCTTGCCTTCCCTGAGTTTGTCGAGCACCTTATGATACGGCATGATGACGTGCGCCAGCGACGATATCTTGAGCCTGTTGCCTGTAGGAATACGGGCGCGGCCGAGGCCCTCGATCTCCTGCAGGAGGGATCCCGGATCGATGGCGACCCCGTTGCCGATACAACAGACGGTCGAACGGTGAAGGATACCCGAAGGGATCAGATGGAAGACGAACTCCTTTCCCTTGACGACCACCGTATGGCCGGCATTGCTCCCTCCCTGATACCGAACGATACAATCGACCTTTTCCGACAGGATATCGATGATCTTGCCCTTGCCCTCATCGCCCCATTGCGCTCCTACGATAACGGTGTTCATTATATCCTCTCGTTTACGGGTTCATCGTGAATATTTTATGCGCGATGTCGGGGTATTTCGCGATGAATTTCAATTCTTCATCGACGAGCGGCTTCTGGTTGTGGACGTTCGCATACCGGACCAGCTCGAGTATCCTCGTCGCCTCCTCATCGTCGGCGAACGGCAGTTCCAGCTTATCGTACACATTGCGAAAACCCTTGATGCCGGAATATTCCCCCACGGTGATCTTCCTGCCGGTCTCGACGATCTCCGGCTCGCCCCGGCCCAGCTCCTCATAGTCGTAGAGCTCATAATTGCGGCGGTCCTTGAGCGCCCCGTCCGCATGGATGCCCGATTCGTGAGCGAACGCATTGGCCCCGAGCCCGGGCTGGTTGATGGGGATCGGGATGCCGAACGCATACGAGGCATATTTACAGATCTTCCAGGCGGTTTTGAGCTTGATGCGCTCGTCAAGGCGATAGGCATCCTTTACCTGATTGCCGTAGTTGATCGCGAGGATCACCGATACGAGGTCGGCGTTTCCGGCGCGCTCGCCCATGCCGTTGACGCAGGTATTGATGTAGGCGTCGAACCCCGCATCATTCACGGCCATGGCGCCGCAGATCGAATTTGCGACAACGAGGCCCAGATCATTATGACAGTGCACCTCGACGGGCATCCGGACCGCCTCGGCAAGCTGTTTGATCCGCTCGTATATGGAGAACGGCGTGTCGCAGCCGAGCGTATCGCAATACCGCAGGCGTTCGGCGCCTGCCTTCTTTGCCGCCAGGCCGAACTCGATCAAATATTCGATCCGGGTCCGGGAGGCGTCTTCCGCATTCACGCCGATGCCCTCGGCGCCCAGATCCCGGGCGGCATGGACCGCTTCGGCCATTTCGCCGATGATCGAGGCGTGGTCGAGCTTGCCCTTGAATTTATGCACGATCATCTGGTCTGAGGTCGATATGGAAAGGTTCACATGCTTGAGCTTCGGGACCATCTTGAACGCAAGCTTCACATCGGATTTGGTCGCCCGGAGCCACCCTCCGAGGCGGATCGGGGACAGGACCCCCATGGACGCAAGCTCAAGGTTCGCGTTGAGATAATTCGTTTCATGCCGGGTGATGGGGAACCCGAACTCGGTCTGGAAAACGCCCATTTCGTTCAGGTACATGTTGATCATCGTCTTCTGCAGCTTGGAAAGGCAGATGCGCGATGTCTGGACCCCGTCCCGGTTGGTGACGTCGATAAGATATATCTTCGGTTTATTCGCCATGATGGAGCTCCTTCGCTATTTTGCCGTGAATATCTTCCTGAATTCTTCTTTCGAGGGCGGCAGCTTCGAGCTGAAGATATTCTGGTTGTGGACGACATATGTCGGGCTCGAGACGATCTGTAATTCTTCGTTCATCGCTATGTTCTCTTCAAGAAGGGCGGTGCCCGAAACGCCCTGCGCGCAGTCCTTGACCGGAGCGGGATCGAGCATCCCCAGGCAATCCTGCCACCAGGAAGATTCGATATGGCGCACGCGGCAGTTCAAATAATTCCAGAAATAAGCCGGATAATGCTTTTTTACGCAGACGCACCGCTTCATCTCTTCCAATTCGGCAACACCCTTGACCGTCACCAATTCCCCGTTCTTGCGCGCCGCCAGGAAATGTATCTGCGGATCGAACTCCTCAAGCGTATACAACAGCGTCGTAATATGCGGGTCATACAGGCTCAGGAATACGTCGATCTTGCCGGGTATAGCCGGACGGCCGAGGAACATGGCAACGCCGCCGAACTGCGGCTTGAGCAGAAAAAAACCGTTCTTTTCTTCGAACCTGTCTTTCATCGCCTCATAGCCCGGATCCTGCGCAAGGGCCGGGCCGAATATATACGCGGGCAGCGTGGTCAGCCCCAGGTCGTCGATCAACTTCTGCGCCTGCGGACCCGGGTACGGCACGCGGGTGACGGCGATGCCCGGAAAGCCCTTCCTGAACGAATCGACTGCCTGATCGATCTCGCAGGAATAACAATTCTTCGGAACAACGACCGTCACGGGGACCTTGACGTCCTGGCCAAAAACACATCGGGCGTTCTTCGTTCCCGGTTCCTCGCAGGTGCCCGTACGCGCACCCTGCTTGCAGTTCGAATCCATGAAACACCGGGGGCCGAGGCCGAGAACCTGCGGATCAGCGGCGATGCTGTCGGAAAGCCGGATCTCTTCCACCTTGAAATCAACGATCGCGCGATCCTCGATCTTCAGCGCCGCCTTGCCCATGCGCCTGCCCTGCCAGCTCGGGCGCAATAATAACGTCGCGCCCGCTTTCGAGAACGGCTCCTGCGAAAGTCTTCCGCCGCCGATAACGACGACATCGATGCCTTCTATTGTCTTGATCAATTCCAGATCATCGGCCTCGCCGAGACGGCTCAGGAGCACGATGCAATCAGCTCCTGCGGCCTTCGCGCGCGTTATCGCGCCGGCGACGGCCGCCTTCGGATCCCGGATCTCGAGACCGCCCGTCTTGGGGCGGGCGGACAGCGGCGTTGCGCCGATGAGACCGACCTTGACCCCGGGAAACGCCCTGACGACAAAAGGCGCGACGCCCGGAACATCACAGTTCGCCGAAACGAACGCAAAACGGTATTTCCGCGCGGCATCTTCAATGAACTGCCTGCCGAAATTGAACTCCTCGCCCCCGACCGCAGCCGCGTCGTATTGCATATATTCCATGGCCTTGAGCGCCGTTTCCGTGCGGATCATATCCAGCTCGGCCGACTGCGTATATTCGTCCATAAGGCCGCCGGCACAGAACGCCCCTGAATCGACGAGCAGTACATTCGGGGACGACGTTCGGATATCCTTCACGAGTGTTGCCCTTCGCGCAACGCCGCCGTCGACCTCGACGGGGCAGCTGCAGGGATACAGCATCGCATGGGTCTCGCCGGTGAACAAAAGCGTGACATCAGCCGCGAGAACGCGGCCGGCAGCGAAGAAAACGAACCCCAGGACCGCTCCAAGCGTCCCGCGCAGATATGCCATTTTCATCAACGCCCCTCTTACAGTTTGACCAGCCGCACGGCCAGTATGTTCTCCAGGGATTTTATTTTCTCAAGCAGTTCGTTCGAAATCGGGCTGTCGACGTTCAGGATCGAGACCGCGACGCCGCCGACCTCCTTGCGGCCGAAAACCATAGCGGCGATATTGATCTTATTCTGGCCCATGAGCGTGCCCACGGACCCGATGATCCCGGGAACGTCCCAGTTCTTCATGACAAGCAGATACCCGGACGGCGACGCCTCGACGTAGAAATCGTCGATCTTGACGATGCGCGGTTCGCGCTTGGGAGACAGCGTTGCCGCGGCGGAGCGCGTTTCTTTATCGGTCTTGATCGTCACCGTGACAAGATTGTTGAACTCGGCGTCATCGGCCTTTGTCTGTTTTATCTGGATGCCGCGGCTGCGCGCCAGCGGCATCGCATTGATAAAATTGACCGTTTCCTTGAGCACCGGGGACAGCATGCCTTTGATGATCGCCATGGAAAGCGACGTGGTGTCGTATTTCGTCAGGTCCCCGGAAACGCGGATCTCGATCTCGTTGATCCGGCCTTCGATCATCTGCGCGGAGAACTGGCCGAGTTTTTCCGCCATGACGATATACGGCTGCAGGACCTTGTATAATTCCGGGTCGATGTTCGGGTAGTTCGCGGCATTATGTATGCCCCGCCCTTTCAGGAAATCCGTGAGGCATTCGGCTATTTCGATCGCGACATTGACCTGCGCCTCTTCGGTCGAGGCGCCGAGATGACATGTCGGGATAACGCTCTCGAGCTTTAACAGCTCGCCGTCGGAGGCCGGCGGCTCGGTCTCGAACACATCGAGCGCCGCGCCCGCGACCTTTCCCGATCTGATCGCGTCCGCAAGGGCTTTCTCGTCGATGATCCCGCCGCGCGCGCAGTTCAATATCCGCACCCCTTCCTTCATCATCGCGAAAGCCTTGTCCGATATCATGTGCATGGTATCGTCGGTCAACGGGACATGGACCGTGATAAAATCGGACGCCCTGTACAATTCTTCCAGTTCCACGACCTCGATGCCGAGCGTTTCGGCGACCTCTTTGGACAGATACGGATCATACCCTTTGATCTTCATGCCGAACGACGCAGCGCGGCGGGCGACCTCCCTGCCGATACGGCCCAGGCCCACGATACCGAGGGTCTTTTTATATAATTCGACCCCCATGAACTTAGACCGCTTCCATTCGCCTTTTTTCATGGATGCGGCCGCCTGAGGGATGCTGCGGGCCAGAGACAAAAGCAAAGACATCGTATGCTCGCAGGTCGAGATGGTATTGCCCGCAGGCGCGTTCATGACCACGATGCCTCGTTCGGTGGCTGCCGGGACATCCACGTTATCCAGCCCCACACCTGCGCGCCCGATAACCTTCAGTTTCGTCCCCGCGGCGATAATATCCTTGTTCGCCTTGGTCGCGCTGCGCACCAACAACGCGTCGTAATCCTTTATAACTTCTTTCAGTTCCTCGGGTTTCATCCCGGTCTTAACATCGACCTGAAAGTCCTTTTCCTCCCGGAGTATCTTAAGGCCTTCTTCCGACAATGAATCGCTTACGAGAATTTTGAACATATACCGCTCCTTGTCTTTGTATGCGAAGAGGCATATTATACCTCAATTCCGGCGCGTTAATCAAGCAAAAACATAGGAAATGGAAGGCTAAAAACGGGGTCAGAATTATTTATTTGCCGCAGAATGCCGAGCTAACAAATAAATAATTCTGACCCCGTTTTTCAGCTCTTTAAACGCAGCTAACCCTTACCGGCCAGGAATACCTTTTGCGCGGCAGCCACTCCGGCGCCCATCTGGAATGCATACCCCATTTGAGCGAGGACCTTTTCCAGGCACGATATGCCGGCGATGATGTCGAACTCGCCGATATAGCCCATATGCGCGAACCGGAAGATCTTCCCCTTCATTTCCGACTGCCCTCCGGCGATCGTCACCCCGTACATATCGCGCATGGTCTTGACGAGCTTCTCGCCGTCGAAACCTGCGGGAACCTTGACCGCGGTGACGACGTCGGAATACGCATCCGGCGCGAACAACTCAAGTCCGAGGGCCGTGACCGCGGCCCTCACCGCATCGGCCATGGTATGATGCCATGCAAAGATCTTTTCCAGCCCTTCGGCCTTCATGAGCCTGATCGCCTCGTTCAAGGCGATGATCAATCCGATGGCAGGGGTCCAGGGCGTATCGGTCGAGGCATACGCTTTTTTGGCAGCCTTGAGATTGAAATAATATTTGGGGCATTTCGAGCTTTCGGCAAGTTTCCATGCTTTTGCCGACACCGATATGAACCCGAGGCCCGGCGGCAGCATGAGCCCTTTTTGCGATCCCGAAACGACGACATCGCAGTGCCACGCGTCGCTTTTCAGGTCGATGGCGCCGAGGCCGCTGACCGCGTCGACGATGAGGACCGCATCCGAATGATCGACGATATCCCCGATCGCTTTGATGTCGGTCGCAACGCCCGTCGACGTCTCGCATAAGGTGGTAAACACCGCCTTGATCCGGCCTGCGCCGGCCTTTAATTTCGCCCCGATATCCTTCGGATCGACGGCCGTGCCCCATGCGACCTTGATGACGTCGCATGCGATGCCGTATGCCTGACATATCTCGGTCCACCGTTCGCCGAATTTGCCCGCATCGACGACGATGACCGCGTCGCCGGGCGAAAGAAAATTGATGACCGCGGATTCCAGCCCTCCGGTTCCCGATGACGCCAGGATATACACATCATGGGCGGTCTGGAAGACATATTTCAGGCCTTCGTGCGCCTCTTTGAGGATCGCCTGGAACTGCGGCGTCCGATGATGGATGATAGGCCGGGACAAAGACTCGCAGACCTCCGGCGGAAGCGGCGTCGGCCCGGGGGTCAGAAGATAATTTTTTTTCATGCATTCACCTCTTGTTGGATACGAAGCTATTTTTTTTGTTTTCCGATGATGACCTCATCGACCAATCCGTAATCCTGCGCTTCTTTCGACGACATGAAATAATCGCGGTCGGTATCTTTCTGGATGCGGTCGAGCGGCTGGCCCGTATGTGCGGACAGGATATTGTTGATCTTGTCGCGCAGTTTCAATATCTCGGTCGCCTGGCGGGATATGTCCTCCGCCGCGCCCTGCACGCCGCCCCAGGGCTGATGGATCATGACCCTGGAATTCGGCAGGGAAAAACGCTTGCCTTTTGTCCCGGCGCATAACAGGATGGCGCCCATGCTCGCGGCCTGGCCGACGCAATAGGTGGCCACGTCCGGCTTGATGAACTGCATGGTATCATAGATCGCCAGCCCCGCGGTGACCGATCCGCCCGGAGAATTGATGTATATGCTGATCTCCTTGGCGGGATCTTCCTGCTGAAGGAACAAAAGCTGGGCGATAACGACATTGGCCACCATGTCATCGATCGGCGTGCCCAGAAAAACGATCCGGTCCTTCAAAAGACGGGAATATATGTCGTACGCGCGCTCGAATCCTTTTGATGTTTGTTCCACGACCATCGGGACCAATATCTGCGATTTTGCCGTCACGTATCACCTCCGTTTTAACCCGCGTCCGTTCATCCGTTCCCTTCCTTCACATCCCACTTCGCGTTCGCGTATAATAATTCCATGACCTTGTGCGTCATCTGGTCGTCGATCGCAATGCCTTCTGTGCGGGCGATGCTCGATAACACCAGATACACGAGGACCTGCCGGCGCGCCTGCGGCTCGAGCTCTTTACGCAGCGCCTCCTCTTCCTCGACGATCTTTTCTTTCGGAACGCCTTTTAACGCCAGATCGATCTTGGTCTGGCGCAGCATTTCCTCCAGCTGCTTGGACACGAGCGACTGGGGTAATTTGACGTCGAGCCCTTTGGTGAGATGGTCGATAAGCTGTTTTTCGACCGCATGACGCTGGGCATTGTCCTTGGCAACGAGGGCCTGGCGTTCCATAACCGCCTTCAGCTCATCAAGAGACGGATACCCCAGCCCCCGGGCGAACGCATCGTCCATCGTATCGATCGTGCGGGATTCTTTGATCGAATCAAGCTGCCGCTTGATCTCGTCGGAACTGACCGCGGGCTTTGCATACGTCAATGCGATACCTTTGTAATTCTTGACCACTATCTCCGGGGTGATCTCGACTTTCGCCTTAAAGGATAACAGCGTACGCTCAAGCTTGACGTCGGATATCTGCGGATAATCGATCGCCTCGATCTTTTCCTGGTCGAGCGCCTGCTGATACGCCTCGGGGATCAACTCGCGCAGGACCTGCTCGTGCGCGACATGAGAATATTCCTTTTCTATGATATCGCGCGGCGCGTGGCCCGGGCGGAACCCCTTGATCTTGGCTTCCTGCGTGATCTTTTTGAACACATCCTCGAATTTGTTCTTTACGACGTCCCCGGCGACCTCCACGCAGAGCTCGCGCGTCGCATGGTCCAGTTTCTTTACTTCAGCTTTCATGCGTTCCTCTTTGGTATAAGCGGATTGATAATTTCACCTGCATTTACATACTGAACTTCTCGCCCAGATATATCTCGCGCGCGCGCGGATTATCGATGAGCTCCTGCGCCGTGCCGGAGATCAGGATCTTCCCGTCGGCGATCAAATACGCCCGGTCCGTGATCGAAAGCGTCTCGCGCACATTGTGGTCGGTCAACAGGATCCCCAGGCCCTTATCGCGCAGTTCCTTGATGATCTCCTGCGCTTCGCCCACGATGATCGGATCGATCCCCGAGAAAGGCTCATCAAGGAGGATAAATGACGGATTGGTCACCAGCGCCCGGGTGATCTCGAGCCTCCGGCGCTCCCCGCCCGAGAGCGTGAACGCCTTGTGATTTGCCAGATGCGCTATCTTGAGCTCCTCGAGAAGGCTCTCGAGCCTGCGTTTGCGCTCCTGCCTGCTGACCGCAAGCGTTTCGAGGATCGCCATGATGTTCTGCCGCACGGTCATCTTCCTGAAGATCGACGGCTCCTGAGAGAGATACCCGATGCCGTAATGGGCCCGCTCGTGGATCGGCAGACCCGTGATATCCTGGTTGTCGAACACGATCCTGCCCTTGTTCGGAGGGATGATCCCCACGACCATGTAAAAGGTCGTCGTCTTGCCCGCGCCGTTCGGGCCGAGCAAACCCACGATCTCGCCGCGCTTGACAAGCATATCCACGCCCTTGACCACCTCGCGGCCGTCATAACTCTTGCACAGGTTCTTAATTTCCAACAGGTGCATTCAACCCCTCCGATGAATAAATGATCATTTTCGGCCTGCCGAGCAGCGTGATCTTGTTCTCGGGCGCCGAATAGACCGCGGATTCGCTGTACGAGACGTTCGGGCCGCGCGTGATCGTGACATTGCCGAAGCACAGTATCCGCTCTATCTTTGATCCCGCCCCGGCTATGTCGTCGATATCCCGGCGCGTGGCTGCGCCGGCGGTTTGCTTCGCGCCAAAATACAACTCCATCTGATCGCACGTGATCACGCCGTCCGCCGTCACCGTCTTGACATGATCGTTGAACGTCGCGATATTCTTCTGGTAATCGACCTGCAGGGGCCCGTCGCTGGTGATCTCGACCTTCTGCGCCCCGGCCTTCCCCGGCCCGGCGGGCTCATCGATCACCACCTTCACGTCTTTATCGAGGTCGAACTTGTTCAGATCGGGAAAGCCTTTTGCGCCCCGGCCCGTGGCCGTCATACTGCCCTTATACACGTTCACCTGCCGGTCCGTCTTGACGAGCTGGCGCTTGCGGTCCCAATCAAGGACGTCGGTCTCAAGGCGCGCGCCCGAGGACGTGGTGACCACGACATCGTCCTGCAAGTGGATACTGCCTTCACGGCGGTTGAAGCTGCCGGTACGCGCGGTCAGTTGAACGGTCTCCTGCTCGCCGTAGAAATTGCTCACGATCCGGTTCAGCTTGATGACCTCGGTGCCGATATCCGCCGATTTTCCCCTGACATCCCAGGCCTTAACGCCCTTATCCCCGAAACCGGACAGGGAAAAATCCGACATTTCCTGCGTATCCGCCGGGGACTGAGCCGTTTGCCCGGAACACCGCGCCGGATGCGCAGAAACGGATAAAACAATCCAGCACAGGATTGCGCCGGCAAAAGTCGGATCAAACTTCATATGCCTGCACAGCCCCATTCCATTTGTTCTGCGCTTTTAAGATCATCTCGCTGACCTCGCGCACCGCGCCCCTGCCGCCCGGCCTCGACGTGATCCATACGGCCGCCGCCCGGACCTCTTCGCAGGCATTGGCGACCGCCACCGGCAGGCCGACTTTGCGCATCAGGCATATATCGACGATATCATCGCCCACAAAACAGAGCTCGCCGGCATCCGCCCCGTACCGCTTCATGATATCGTCAAGCACCGCGGTCTTGGGCCTGATATTCTCGTACACCCGGGCAACGTGCATATCGCGGGCGCGCGGGCCGATCGCGCCCGACTGTTTTGCGGATATCAATACGGTCGGGATGCCGCACGTATGCAAAAGATGCACCCCCATGCCGTCGTGGACGTCATAGAACTTCGAGTTCCTGCCGCGCGAATCGTACACGATCCTGCCGTCGGTCAATACGCCGTCCACATCAAGCAGGAGGACCTTGATCCGCTGTGCCCTGTGAAGAACCGATTGGTCGATCATGGATTATACGATCCCGGCCCGCAGGAGGTCCTGGACATCGAGCAGGCCGACCGCCCGGCCGCGGTTGTCGACAACGGGAAGCTCGTCGATCTTGCGCTCTTCCATACAATGCAGGGCTTCCGCGGCGAGCGTATCCTTTCTGACCACGAGCGGATCCCGGGTCATGACGTCGGCGATGCGCCGATGCGGCAGGTCCGGATCGGACTCCAGATGGCGGCGCAGGTCACCGTCGGTAAAGATACCGAGGAGCCGGCCGGAATTATTGACGACGAGCGCCGCTCCCGCGCGCGCCTGGGTGATCTTAAGCAGAACATACGATACGGTCTTATCGGAAGCGACCTGCGGATTCATCCTGCCCGTGCGCATGATATCGGCAACGGTCAATAACAGGCGCCTTCCGAGGGCGCCGCCCGGATGGAACAGGGCGAAATCGCGTTCCTTGAATCCCTTTAATTCAAGCAGGCATACCGCAAGCGCATCGGCCATGGCGAGCGTTGCGGTCGTCGAAGCGGTCGGCGCGAGGTTCAGGGGGCACGCCTCGCGTTTTACCGATACGTCGAGGACGACATCCGAATACCGGGCGAGCGCCGACGCCGTATTGCCGGTCAAAGCGATGATCCTGGAACCGATCTTTTTGAGAAAAGGCAGCAGCTGCTTGACCTCGGCGGTCGAACCGGAATTCGACAGGACGATCACAACGTCATCCTGCGTGACCTTTCCGAGGTCTCCGTGCGAGGCCTCGGCAAGATGCAGGAAAAGGCTCGGCGTGCCGGTCGAGGCGAGGGTCGCAGAGAATTTCTGAGCGATGATGCCCGTTTTTCCCATGCCGCTGACCACGACCCTGCCGCGCGCCCTGAGCATAAGTTCCACCGCCCGCACGAACGACGGGCCGATCCTTTTTTTGAGCGCTTTCACCGCTGCCGCTTCGATATCGATGACCTCGCGCGCGCGCGCGACCGCATTGATCTTCATAGACATTTCCGTATTTCCTTTACCTGTTTCAGAAGCTTCTCCAGCATCCGCAGATCGATCATGTTGGGGCCGTCGCATAATGCCCGGTCAGGCCGGTCATGCACCTCGAGGAACAATCCGTCGCATCCGAACGCGGCCGCGGCCCTGCTCAGGCCGGCGACGAACTCCCGCTGGCCCCCGGAACAGCTCCCTTTGCCCCCGGGCAGCTGTATGCTGTGCGTCGCATCGTAGACGACCGGATATCCGAACTGCGCCAGGACCGCAAGCGACCTGAAATCGGTCACCAGATTATTATACCCGAACGCAAACCCGCGTTCCGTGACGATGATGTTATGATTGCCCGTCGATTCCGCTTTCCTGATGATCGGCAGCATATCCCATGGCGCAATGAACTGGCCTTTCTTGATGTTCACCGCCTTGCCGGCCTTTGCTGCGGCAACGACGAGGTCCGTCTGCCTGCATAAAAGGGCGGGGATCTGGATGACGTCAAGGACCTGGGCGGCATACGGGACCTCTGCCGTGCTATGGACATCGCTTAAAACGGGCACGCCTGTTTTTTGTTTCACGGTATACAGGATATCGAGGCCTTTGCGCAGGCCCGGTCCGCGGAACGAATCAAGGGACATGCGGTTCGCCTTGTCATAGCTCGCCTTGAAGATGAACGGTGTCCCGGCGCGGCGCGCGATGTCCGCAAGACGCCGGGCCATCGTCAGGCAATGTTTCTCGGATTCTATCACGCAGGGGCCGGCGATAAGAAGCATGCCGTCGGCCGTATCGACGGCACGGCCGCCGATCCTCAGTTTTCTCATGACTTCTCCCTGCCGCGCATGAATGTCATCAGTTTTTCCAGGTCCTCGGCGGTATCCACGCCGATCGTATCGTATTTGGTCTCGATGACCTTGATGCGGTATCCTTCTTCCAGGACCCGCAGTTGTTCCAGCTTTTCGGTCCTCTCAAGCGGGGACGGCTTCAGGTTCTTGAACGTAAAAAGAAAATCCTTGGTGTAGCCGTACAGGCCGATATGCTTGTAATACACGGGGTCCTTCACCTCAGAACTGTGCGCGGCGAACGGTATGGGCGCCCTCGAAAAATACAAAGCATAATCGTTCTTTCCCACCACGACCTTGACCACATGGGGATCGGCGATCATTGCCGGATCGTCGATCCGCTTGACGATGGTCGCCATCGAAACGGACGGATCATCAAGGAGCACCCGGGCGACATTGTCGATCATCGTGGGATGCAGAAGCGGTTCGTCCCCCTGGATATTGACGACGACCCTGCACTCGATCGGGTTGACGACCTCGGCGATCCGGTCAGTGCCGCAGGTATGCTGTTTTGCGGTCATGACAACGGCGGCCCCGAATTCCTTTGCCGCCGCGGCGACGCGCTCGTCATCGCAGGCGATGATCAATTCGTCGATCAGCTTGGCCTGTTTTGCCCGCTCCCAAACATGCTGGATCATGGGCTTGCCGCCGATATCCGCCAGGACCTTGCCCTCGAACCGTGTGGACGAATAGCGCGCCGGGATGACCCCGATCACGTCTTTCCTGCCGTTCTCTTCTTTCATCTATGCACGCATCCTCTCGATCAGCTCTTCCCGCGTTACGGTCGCGGTCCCTAATTTCCCCACGACAATGCCCGCGGCGACATTCGCCGCGACCGCAGCCGCGTGCCGGGGCATGCCGGCGCACAATGCGAGCGTAAAGGTAGCGATCGTCGTGTCGCCCGCGCCCGACACGTCGAACACTTCCTGCGCAACCGTCGGGATATGCTCGTCGCGCCCCTTTTCGAAAAGCCACATGCCGTTCTCTCCGAGCGTGACGAGGAGACTTTCAAGCCCCAGATGCTGCAGGATCGCATACCCGGCCTTGCGGATGTCGGCATCCCGCTCCAACTCGTCATGATATATCTTAAAGGCGTTGTTCGTATCTTTCATCTTGAGGTACCGGATCGCGTTCTGCGTTTCTTTGCGGTTCGGGGTGATCGCCGTGACGCCGCCGTATGACTCAAAATTGTCTTCTTTCGGATCAACCGTGATGATCGTGCCCAGGGAGCGCGCGCGGGCGATGATCCTGCTCAAGAGCGCATTGGTAAAAACCCCTTTGCCGTAATCCTCGATAATGACCGCGTCGAACCGTTTGAGCGCGGCGGCAACGTATGCGTCGAGCTTCTTCTCGGTCGCCTTGAGAATCGGCCCCACATGCTCCCAATCGACCCTCACGATCTGCTGGTGGCTTGCAAAAAGCCTGGTCTTGAGCGTCGTCTGCCTGCCTTTTTCTTCGATCACCGCGGCCGTATCGATGCCGCGCGCACGCAGTTCCGAAAGCATGATATCCCGGTAATGATCCCGGCCGACAACGCCGGCAAGCGCGACGCGGGCGCCGAGCGCCCTGAGGTTGCTCGCGACGTTCGCGGCGCCCCCGGGTACGAACGTGCGCTCCTTTGCCCATACGACCGGCACCGGAGCCTCGGGCGAGATCCGCTCGACAGAACCCTGCACGTATTCGTCAAGGATCAGGTCGCCGATGACGAGGACCCGTGCGCGGGAGAAACGGGATATGTATGAGATGTATTGTTTCATATTTTTTAACTTTACCACAAAATGACCGGCAACGCAAGCCGCAGGGATCTATTCGACAAGCTGGTTCAGGCACAATTTCTGATACAGTCCGCCGGCCGTATTCACCAGTTGTTCATGCGTGCCCTGTTCCACGATACGGCCCTCGTTCATGACAATGATGCGGGTCGCATGCCTGATGGTGGACAGCCGGTGCGCTATGACAAAGACGGTCCGCCCCTGCATGAGGAAATTCAACGCATCCTGCACGAGGCGCTCGGACTCGGTATCAAGCTGGGACGTCGCTTCGTCGAGGATCAGGATCGGCGCGTTCTTGAGCATTGCGCGGGCGATGGCGATGCGCTGCCGTTCCCCGCCTGACAATTTCACTCCCCGGTCGCCGATGAACGTGTCATAGCCGTTTTTCAGCTTCATGATGACATCGTGCACGTATGCCTGTTTCGCAGCCTGCTCAATGTGTGCCGCCGTCGCATCCGGCATGCCGAAGGCGATATTGCTGGCGACGCTGTCGTTGAACAGAATCGTCTCCTGGGTCACGATCCCGATGTGGCTGCGGACCGAATTAAAAGTGAATTCCCTGATATCGACGCCGTCGATCAGGACGCGCCCCGAATCGGGGTCATAAAAACGCGGGACCAGGTCCAGCAGCGTGCTTTTGCCCGCGCCGCTCGGCCCCACGATGGCGGTGATCTCCCCGCGCTTCACGGTCATATGGATATCCTTGAGCACCGGAACATGGCCGTAGCTGAAGAACACGTGTTCGAAAACGATATGCCGTTCGAACAGGGGCATGATCCGCGCATCCGGTTTTTCCCCGACCGTCGGCACCGTATCGAGGACATGATGGATGCGCTCGCTGCCCGCAAGGGCCTGCGCGATGATGGAATTGACCTGCGAAAGCTTTTTGAACGGCCGCAGCATGGATAAAAGCGCGGCGAGCGATACCCCGAGCGTCCCGAACGACATCCTGCCGGCAAGGACCTCTTTGCCTTCGACGAAAAGGACCACCACCGCGGCGATGACCCCGATCATTTCGGTGAAGGGGCTGAGAAGCAGCATCCGCTTGGTCGCCCGCATGGAAAGCTTATAAAAAGAATTGTTCGTATCGACGAACTTCTTCACCTGGGCCTTTTCCATATTGAACCCCTTGATCACCCGCATGCCGAGTATCGTTTCATAGAGCAGCGCGTTGATATCGGCCATCTTTTCCTGGGTCTGACGCGATATCTTCTTCAGGACCGTTCCGACCTTGAGGATCGGAAAGCTGATCAGGGGCAGGATGATGAGCGACAACAACGCAAGCCGCGGGTGTATGAGCAGTATCATGGCGGCGAACACGACGACCTGCAGCGACTGGTACAACAGGTCCGTCGCCCCGAACGAAATAGCGTTGCCGACAAGCCCCACATCGTTGGTGATGCGCGACATGAGCTCGCCTCCGCGCATGTGCGTGAAATAGTCGAGCGAAAGCGCGTGGAACTTCGTGTAGATGGTCGAACGGATATCCCGCACGACCAGGGCCGAGATATCGGTCATGAAGTAACTCTGCAGAAAACCGAAAAGGCCCTTGAGCAGGTACAGAACGATCACGCCGAGGGCGATATAGTTCAACAGGACGAACGGCGGGATACTGTTGAGGTTCCCGACAAAATCCGCCAGAAAGCCCGGAAGCGAAGCGGGCACGACGATCTTCTTTCCGGTAAAAACGATATCCGCCAGGGGCATGATCATGCCGAGGGTCACCCCGTCAAAGAGCGCGGACATCACCATACAGATGCCGGATCCGAGGAACAGGAATTTGTGCGGCCAGATGAACTTGAACAAGCGCAGATACTGCTTCATAGCCCATTATGGTATCATATATATTGACTTTTGTCGAGCCATTTGCTATCATCGAATCATGCCAAAGGTCAAAGTCGCCGTCATCGGTACCGGGTATCTGGGAGCTCTCCATGCCCGGATATACAAACAAGACCCAACATGTTCGCTTGAAGCGGTTTGCGACGTTGATCGCGCGCGGCTGGACGAGATCGCCGGCTCGCTGGAAGTGAAAGGGTACGGCGATTTCCGCCAGCTTTTCGGCGCGGTCGATTGTGTCAGCATTGCCGTGCCCACCAAACACCATTTCAGCATCGCGAAAGAATGCCTGGAGAACGGCATTGACACGCTCGTCGAGAAACCGTTCACCGAGCGGCTGGCGCAGGCTGATTCGCTCATCCGGACCGCACGAAAGAACAACCGGATACTCCAGGTCGGGCACATCGAACGCTTCAATTCCGCCTTCAGCGCATGCCAGAAGTTATTTCAGGACCCGTATTTCATCGAATGCCACAGGCTCAGCCTCTTTCCTCACCGGTCGCTTGATGTCGGCGTTGTACTGGACCTGATGATCCACGACATCGATATCGTCCTGGGGCTGGTCAGATCAGACATAAAACGTATTGAAGCCGTTGGGGTTAACGTATTGACCGGGTTCGAGGACATCGCCAATGCCCGGATCACGTTCAAAAACGGCTGCGTATGCAATCTGACTGCATCGCGCATTTCAGACGAAACCATGCGCAAGATCCGCATCTTCCTCAAGGACTCGTATATATCCCTCGACTACAAGAACGAGCACGCGTCCGTCTACCGCAGATCAGCCGGAGGAATTGCCAAAGAAGACCTTCCTATCGAAAAAGAACAGCCGCTCCAGAAAGAGCTCTCCTCGTTTCTCGACTGCGTCAGACAGCGCGCGCAGCCGCTCGTCTCAGGCCCGGTCGCCCGGGAAGCGCTCAGCGTTGCCCTGAAGATCCGCGATCAAATATGGAAAAAACCAAGACGGTATTGATCATCGCCGGAGAGGCATCCGGGGACCAGCACGCGGCAAACCTCGTCAAAGAGATCAAACGCCGCGACACGGACATCCGTTTCTGGGGGCTCGGCGGCGCGCGGCTCAAGGACGCAGGGGTCGACGTGCGCGCAGACCTCGTCTCCTGCGCCGTGATCGGTTTTTTTGAAGTGCTCAAGCACCTGGGCACGATCCGCAGCGTCTATAAACGCCTGCTCTCGGATATCGACGCCCGGAAGCCGGACGCCGCGATCCTCGTCGATTATCCCGGGTTCAATCTCCATCTGGCAAAAGACCTCAAAAAACGCGGCATCCCCGTGATGTATTATATCAGCCCGCAGATATGGGCGTGGGGCAAAGGCCGCATCAGGACGATACGCGAAACGGTCGGCCTCATGATCGTGCTCTTCCCGTTCGAAGAAGCCCTCTACCGCGCACACAATGTCCCGGTCGTTTTCGTCGGCCATCCATGCCTTGACCATGTGCGGCCCCGCCAGGCTGCGGAAGATTTCCGAAAAACGCTCTCTCTCGAACCGTCGCGGCTCACCGTCAGCCTTCTGCCGGGCTCCCGTACGAAAGAGATCAAAACGCTCCTGCCGGTCATGCTCGACGCGGCGGCAATGATCAAAAAAACATGCCCGGCGCCGGTTGAGTTCCTTGTCCTCGCTGCGCCGAGCGTCCCCCGGGAGCTCATCGACGGCATCGCCGCTTCACACACCGTGCCGGTGAAGATCGTTCATGACCGGACCTATGACGGTATCGCCGCAAGCGACCTGTGCCTGGTATGCTCGGGCACCGCAACGCTCGAGACAGGGATACTGGGAACGCCGATGATCATCCTCTATAAAGTGAACTTCCTCACGTGGCTTTATATGCGGATGCTGATCAGGATCCCGTATATCGGCCTCGTGAATGTCGTGGCGGGCAGGAAGATCGCGGAAGAATTCATCCAGTTCGACGCGGCGGCGCCGCGGATCGCATCCTACTGTACGGCGGTCCTCCGTGATGCGGATAAACGCGCTTCATTACGGCGGGAACTTGCCATGCTCAAGAATGCGCTCGGCAGCCCCGGCGCAGGGGGACGGGCGGCGGAGGCGGTCATCGCGTTCCTGCGTCAGACCAGGGGTAAATAAGCTTTCCCTTCCTGGACAGGATCAAGGAAATTTTTTATGAACACGCTCCCCTGCGTCGTACGCAGGTCGATCTGTTGCCCTTTTTCGGGGTGCAGGATCTCGACCACGGGAAGGAATATCTCGTCTTCATTGGCCTGGCGCACGACCGCCACGCGGTCGTCGTTCAATCCGACCAGGGTCCCGACAGGCCATACCCCCATATATTGAAAGAACCTGTCGAGCAGATCCGGCTCGAACCCCTTGCCGCGATCGCCGGTCATGATGTCATGGATGACCATCGGAGCGTAACTCGCTTTATAGCTGCGGCGGGCCAGAAGCGCATCATAGACATCGCAGATGGCGACGATCATCGAAGCGACATGCTGCTCGTGGCGGAACGGAAGCCGCGGATATCCCGACAGGTCGTACTTGAGATGATGCTCGAAACATACCACGACCGGAAGGATCCCGAGCGTCGGCGTGTATTTGAGGAGTATTTCGGCGCCAAGCACGCTGTGGCTTCTGATGCGCGCGAATTCCTCATCCGTGAGCTTGCCTTCTTTCCTGATGATCGAACGCGAAATGTATAATTTTCCTATATCATGGAACAGCGCCGCCGTGCCGATATCAAGGATGTCGTCTTTGCTGAAATTGAGCTTTGACGAAAAATACATGGCAAGGATCGAAACGTTCATGATATGCACGAATGTCGTCATATCATACCGTTTGACGGTGGTCAGCTTCAGAAGGTCCTGATAACGGCCGGCGAGCGATTCCATGACATTGGATACCCCCAGGCGCAGCCCCGCATTGTCCATCTCCTTATCGCTCAGGATATTGTCGATGGACTGGGAGACATTATCGAGAGAGCTCTCGTACACGGACAGGTAATCGACGGCATCAAGGGCGCTTTTGACAAGCGACTGGTCCCCTGCGGCGATCGCAGCCGATATCTTGCCGACCGAGATATTGCGCACTCCCTGATCGGTCAGGTACTGCTGCGGGTCCTCGGGGACCTTGTCCTTCGGAAGCAGCAGGAACCCGATAAAACGCCGTACCTCATCCTTGCCGGCATCGCGGCCGAAATTGATGCGCTCGACGCGCCGTGATTTGAGATACAGGATCATGGGCTTAAGCGTTTTGCTCAGATCGAACAATATCTCCTTGCCCCAGGCGACCTCATCGCCGACGATGCCGATCACGATATCCCCCGCGTCGGCAAAGACGAGCTGCAGGTCCTGATAGGCCCGGTCCAGGTATTTCTCGAATTTGGCGTGGTGGGTGCCGTACAGGGTCGCGATCTGGAGCGTCGAAATAAAACTGTGGAATGCGGATTCGACCTTTTTGATCATGCGAGCGCCTCGATCGCTTTCTGCGCGCGGCGGCGCACGGAAGAATTCCAGAAGAACGGTTTCCGGACAAGCCGCTCAAGATACGGGATCGCGGCGTCCACGCGGAGCTCTTCAATAATACCGATATTCTCCTCAAGCAGCGCATTCTTCCTTCCCCACATATCGTCGTCACGCAAGAGGATTTCCATTGCTTTATCGCGCATACCGGCGTTGGGCGCACAAACCGCCATCGCCTCTTTGCGCAGCAGCGCGTTCTCCTGGGAAACGAGCGGCAGCAGGAACCGCTCATCAGGTTCCGACAGGCCGGCCATGGCCTTGAGGACTTCGATCTTGATCAGGTCGTTGGAAAAACCGTATATATTCTCAAGGATCTCGTTCACCCGGGAAGAATCGACCCCTTTCAGCGCATCGACGACGGAGCCGATAAGCTCGAGATCGTCGGCTGCCCGCGCCAGATATTCGCAAAGCCTGCCGGTATGCTCGGGGAACAGCCGCAGGAACAGTGACAGGCCGCGCCTGGTGACGACCCCCGAGGCGAATATTTTCTCGAAATACCAGCGCTCGTCCCGCGTGCTTTCCTGAAGCCCGTCGATCAATCCCCCCAGCCATGCCGGGACCTCGCTGCCGAACGCGGCATCCTCGATAAAACGGCGGTATAACAGGTCCAGTTCCCCGAGAGAATGTATCTCTGCCGCCTGAGCCCGGCGGTCGGACAAAGCCGCGCCGAGCGCGGTGAAATATTCGGGGACCGGGTCCCGTATGAAATCCTGCCATTCCGAATTGATCCTTTGCGCGATCGTATCAATGCGCCGCGGGTCCTGTTCGAACCCGAGCGAGAACAGCAGGATGGAACGGTAATTCTGCCGCGCGCGGTCCCGGTCGAACTTGAGCTGCGCATGAGCCTGTATATTGCCGGACAAAGTCTGCATGACCTGCTCGTACATGCCGGAAACGAGCGGCGTGTCGGATACGGCGAACAGTTCCTTAAGCTTCTTTGACGCCTTGGGCGAGATACGCGTCGACGGATCCCGGGCGCTGATGTTCCGCGCGAGCGATGCATGCACCGCGCCCTGATCCTGCCCGCTGCGCGCCTGCAGGAACAACGAAAGGTTCTTGCCGTTGAAGTCTTCGTTCCGGGACGCCTCGTCGATAACGATCTCGGCGACCGCATCCGGGCTGAGCGGCCCGGCAAATTCGACAAATGCGGCCATCTGCTCCGGGGTGGCGCTGGCCTTATCCTTCAGGGCCACGCGGAGCAAAGACGTGACGCATTGACGGAACTCCCCTTCGTCGCTCGTGCGCAAATACGCGAGAAAACTATGCAGATTCCCTCTTAACTGCGCGTCCTCGGCGATCTTTCCGACGCTGATATTGGCGATCGCGGATTCGAAATGATGCGCGAACTCCCTGATCCTGGCCGGATCCCGGCCCTGCATGCTCTGATTCAAGAGGTATACGCCCAGATCCGCTTCGACCCCTCCCTCGTTCTGCAAAAGAAGCGAGTAATCAAGCTCTTCCACGCGCGCATTCACGATATGCGCCTGGGACAGGAGATACTGCATCCCGCCCCTGCCGAGCAGGTCCTTTACGGGCAGACATGCCAGCTCCATGACAGCGCTCAATTCCCCGACGGTGATACCTGCGGATAATTGCAGGGATTTGACCTTGCGAAAATGGAATTGTTTTGCGAGGTCGAAATAAACCTGTTTTTTGCCGAAAACGATCCCGTCGACGGAAAGGGCATCGGCCGAAAACATGATGGTCATCGGAGACGACAGCGCCAGGATCCTGTCAGCCTGGGACTTCAGATCGGTAAGCGCCGCAATGAACGATTTATGATTTTTATTATACAGAGAGATGAAATTCAAGGCGATGCGGAAGGATTTCAGGAATTCCTGCAATGCCGCTTCTTTTCCTGCTGCATGCTCGGATTCGTTGTTCATATTGCCTGCCTCGGGGATACGGCGCTCATGTGCATATTGTACTCCCAAACAGCCGCTTCGGCAAGAGGCGCAGCCGTTCTCCTGTTATGCCTGCCGTGCGCGCGCCCGCGCGATCCGTTCGGATATCGGCGGATGCGAATAAAAAAGCCGGACCAGTACGGCGGGAGGATCCGGGTCGGCAAGATTCTGCGCCGCCAGCTTTTCCATGGCCGAGATGAACGCGGAAGCGGAACCCGTTGCTTCGATGGCGCCCCGGTCCGCTTCCGATTCGAAACGCCTTGAAACGGCATTCACGAGCGGCCGGCTTACGAAGCCCCCCAGCGATACCAGAAAAAGAATGCCGGCAATGGCAGCGGGATCGGACAAAGACCGCACGTGCATCCAGGACACAAGGACAGGGGACGCGCGGAACACGCCATAGAAAAAAAACGCGGCAAGCCCGGCAGATACGAGCATAAGCTTGAACATATGCCCGCTGCGGCTGTGCGCGAATTCATGAGCGGCAATGGCAGCGATCTCTTCATCGGTATAGGACTGCTGCATGGTATCGGACAGGACCACCCTCCGGGTGCTGCCGAGCCCGATGAGGCCCGCATTGGCCGCGGCCGTACGCCTGCTGAAATCGATATGGTAAATATCGAGCAGCCGTATCCCCATTGCCTGCGCGAGCGCGTTGAGACGCGCGCGCAGCGCGCCCTCGGGAAGCCGTTTATAGGTAAAGAAAAGCGGCACGATGACAAGCGGGACCAGATATGTCAGGGCCAGATTGAATACGATCCAGCCTGCGGCAGCCAGGAGCCACCAGGCATCCGGGTATGCGGCGTACGCGATATAAAAGGCATCGAGCAATGCGGCCGACAGGACGTATGCGAGCAGCCCTGACTTGATCTGATCGAAAAAGAACCCCGGTACGCGCTGCCTCGACAGGTTGAACTGATGTTCAAGAAGAAAACTCCGGTAGAATACCGACGGGAAGGCGAGGATGTAATACACGAGAAAAAAGCACGCCAGATATGCCGGACCGGCGGCAAGAAGTCCTGCGCCGGCCGTCAGGCGCTCGATGACGAGCGCGAGCCGGGCGGAAAGTCCGGTCGCCTGCCACAGAAAGCAAAAAGCCAGAAAAAAACCCGTCTCCCCTATGGCGAGGGCGTATTTGATCCGGGAATAATATCTGGCTTTTTCTTCGGAGCTCTTAAAACAACTTTTGTCCATGCATGTTACGCAGGCACAATATTGATGTACGTCTTGACCGATCCGCGCGGCGTTTTCTTTTTGCTGAACCGGATCGTGCCCGGACACAACGCGTACAGGGTCCCGGTGCCTTTGACATTGATCCCTGCCTTGTAGCTGTCGACGCCGCGGCACAGAAGCTCTCCGGTCTTAACGAGCTGGCCCCCCGATACTTTGATCTTTTTATCTTTCTTCGGTGTGGATTTTCCGCCTGCCATGATGATTCCTCCGTAATAGGATCGTTAAAAAGATAGAAAATCGTTCATTTAATTCTACAAGGGATTCTTCCCCCGGTCAAGGGATTCTTGCGGCATGACAAATCCGTCCGCAATGTTCCGGAAAACCCTTTCATATGCGGCGACCGGACGATCTGCCCCTGTGGTGCAGAGCAGGACGATATAGGTATCTGCAGATGGAAATACGATCCGCGAATAACTTGTCCAGCCGGACGGCTGCCGTATCCTGAAATCATCCCGCACCCCCGCGATGCCGGCGACCGTCACCCGGGCCTGGCGGATGATCTCGATGCGCGCGCCGGCGCTGCGGAGCCCGTCATCTTTTTTGTCCGCGAATTCCCGCGTTCCGAGACGATCGCGGTTCCAGTGGACCCCGAGACCCAGTTCGAACACATTCTCGCCTTCGAAACCCCGTCCCTGCGGCCTGAAGTTGACGTAATCGAACGGCATCATGTTCTGCGCTGCCCATTCCCGGTCGTTCTGCTTTTCAAGATATACCCGCAGTTCCGACGGAAGCCTGAGACGGAAACCCTGCCGGGAATGACGGTACTCAACCCACCTGCCCGAACCGATCCGGACATCCTGCCGGCCCTGCATGCGGCCCGCACAGCCCGCAAGACCCGCGGTACAGGCAACAATGACTGCTGCGAACACGGCACATATACGTGTCATGCGAGCTCCACGATCTCTTCTTTATGCGGCATGTAGGCATTGATACCCTGCTGGTAAAGCATGTCGAACAACGCCCATGTCTGCTCTTCGTCCCCGTGCACGAGGAATACGCGCTTCAGAGGCAGGCAGGCGGTCACGAACGCCAGAAGATCGCTGCGGTCCGCATGGCCCGAGAACGCGTTGATGACCACGACCTCGGCGTTCAATTCGTGCTCCACGCCGAAAATGCGCACGAACCGGTTCTGTTCGACGATCCTGCGGCCGAGCGTATCCTTTGCCATATATCCGACCACCAGGACCGTATTCCGGGAATCCTCGATATTGTTCTTGAGATGATGGAGCACGCGGCCCGATTCGCACATCCCCGACGCCGCGATGATGATCATCGGCCGCTTGTCGCTGTTGAGCGCCTTGGAATCCCGCTGGTCCCGGATAAAATGCAGGTTCGGCAGATCGAACGGGGAATTCCCCGTATCGATCGCATGCCTGGTATGCTCGTTCATATACGCATAATGGTACTTAAAAACCTCGGTGATCTCGTAGGCAAGCGGGCTGTCGACATAGACCGGCACTGCCGGCAGTTTTTTTTCCTGATACAGCTGATGAAGGATATAGATGACCTCCTGGGTGCGCTCGAGCGTGAACGCCGGGATGATGATCTTGCCTTTGCGTTCCACCGTCCGGGTGATCGCCTCGAGAAGCTTGTCGTTCGCCTCGGCGATCGGCGCATGCGCCCTGCCGCCATAGGTGCTCTCGATGATGAGGTAATCAAGCCCCTTGGGCAGCACCGGATCGTTGAGCATTGGAAGATCTGCCCGTCCAAGGTCGACCGCATATCCGATCCGTATCGAGCTGCCGCCGTTCTTCAGTTCAAGCTCGACGATGGAGGAGCCGAGGATGTGGCCGGCATCGCGGAAGGTGACGCTCGCATTTTTTGCGCAGAGCGCCTTCTGGTTGTACGAAAGTGTCTGGAACCTGCGCTTGCCGGCTTTATTCGCCTCGTTCTTGGTATAGAGCGGCTCGCGCAGGGGCAGGCCGAGCCTCCGGTTGATCTTGTTCACATACCGAATATCCTCTTCCTGTATCTTGCCGGAATCTTCAAGCATCAGCTTACAGAGGTCTTTGGTGGCATGCGTCGAGTAAATGCGGCACCGGCAGCCCCGCTTGATGAGGCTCGGGAGGTTGCCGCAATGGTCGATGTGCGCGTGGGAAAGGATCAGCGCATCGAGCTCCCTCGGCTTGTAGGCGAACGATGTGTTGACCCGGTAAAACTCGTCGCGTTTGCCCTGGAACAATCCGCAATCAAGCAGGACGCGGGCTGTATCGGTGGTGACAAGATGGCTCGAACCGGTGACGGTCCTCACCCCTCCTAAAAATTGCAGGGTAATGGGCATACGGGCCAGGGTTGTCTGCTTATTCGACAAAAAGGTTACGCGATGAAAATTTGCCGTCCGTGGTAAGATTGACCCCGAGACGCTTCAATCCGACATCGTCGCCGGGGGTCGGGATATGGGTCATATGGACTTCGCATCCCCGCAATTCCACCAGTTTTTTCATCGCGAGCTCGGCGGTATGGTTTGTCGTGGCGCTGATGGACAGGGCGATGAGCGTTTCCTCAAGATCGAGGCTTTCGGATTCGCAATTCAGGATATTCTCCTTGAGCTTGGCGATCTGATTGATGATATGCGGCGAAAGGATAAGGATCTCGTCGGGGATCCTGGCAAGGACCTTGACGGCGTTGAGCACCAGGCTCGCTGCCGAATGCATAAGCTTCGAATTCTTTCCCTTGATGATCCTGCCGTCGGCAAGCTGCATGGCGGATCCGCAGAACATCCCGTTGTTGCCCTTGCCCGCAGCCTCCGCCTCATCCGCCGCGGCGCGCGCCTCGGCGACGACGGCCCGGTCGGTCACTTTCACCCCCAGTTCTTCCATAAGCATGACCACCCGGTCGACCGTTTCCCGCTTCTCTATGCCCAGGACATATTCCATGTTATACCGGAAATACCGCCTGATCAATTCCTGCTTCGAGGCATCCTGGACCACATGGTCCTCGACGATGCCGAAACCGGCGCGGTTGACCCCCATATCCGTCGGAGAACTGTACCGGGGCTGGCCTTCCTTGGTATCGGCGATCTTGCTCAGGATGAGCCTGAGTATGGGGAAACTTTCGACGTCCCGGTTATAATTGACCGCTGTTTTGTTATACACGGACAGATGGAACGGATCGACAAGGTTGAAATCCTGGATATCCGCGGTCGCCGCCTCATAGGCGACATTGACCGGATGCTTGAGCGGAAGGTTCCAGATGGGGAACGTTTCGAACTTGGCGTACCCGGCGTTGGTCCCCCGCTTGTGCTCGTGATACATCTGGGAAAGACAGGTCGAAAGCTTGCCGGAATTCGGGCCCGGCGCGGTGACGACCACGATCGGTTTGGTCGTGGGGATATACTCGTTCCTGCCGAACCCGCCGTCGTTCACCGCCGCGTCGACGTTGGCCGGATACCCCTCGATCGGATAATGGACATACACCTTGACCCCGCGGTGCTCGAGCTTGTTCTTGAACATGACCGCGGCGGATTGATTGTTGAAACGGGTGATGACAACGGCAACGATATCGATCCCCCATTTGCGCAGGTCGTCGATCAGCTTGAGCGTCGAAGCGTCGTACGTGATGCCGAAATCGCCGCGCACCCTGCCTTTTTCGATGTCCCCGGCAAAAATGCACAGAACGATCTCGATCTTATCCTTAAGTTTCTGCAGGAGGCGGATCTTGACATTGGGATCGTATCCCGGAAGGACCCGCGCGGCGTGATAATCGAAAAGGAGTTTGCCGCCGAATTCCAGATACAACTTATTGCCGAATTTCTTCACGCGGTCGAGGATGGCCGCGGTCTGCTCTTTGAGGTATTTTTCGTTATCGAAACCGATGGATTGTGCCATGCAGAATCCCTTCTGTCACCGTTATGATTATAATACATCACACCCGTATTGTAAATATCTCACGGAGCGAGCGCCGCCCTGACCTCATCGGGGACCGGCCGGGACCTGAAGTCGCTTCCCACGCACGCCCAGACGACCTTTGCGGAAACGAGAAGCGCCGCGCCGTTCTGGATATCCTGCGAAAACCGGATCGAAGAATTACCCACCGAATCGACGCGGGTATGGACCGACACCGTATCTCCGTAGCGCGCCGGAGCCTTGTAATCCGCTTCGGCGTGGACCACGACGAACGAAATGCCCGCGCGGAACAGTTTTCCGACGTCAAAGCCGCGCTCGAGACAGAACTCGGTCCGTCCCTCTTCGAGGAATTTCCAGTAGCTCGCGTAATAGACGACGCCGCCGGCGTCCGTATCGTGGTAATAGACCTTTTTTTTCAGAATATGATCCTTCATATCATTGCGTCAACCCGGCCACAAACCCGGATGCCCAGGCCCAGGCGAGATTATACCCTCCCCGGTTCCCGTCGACATCGATGACTTCTCCGCAAAAATATACTCCCCGCTCGCGCGTTGATTCAAGCGTCATATGGTCGATCTCGCCCGTCGAGACCCCTCCCGCGGTAAATTCGGCTTCGTCCCATCCGCGCGTCCCGGATACCTGGAATCTTTTTTCCTTCAGCCCCGAAACAAGCGCATCGGGCGTTACGCCTGCCGCAAGCGGCCTGTACGGCCGGCCGAATTTCTCCGGCAGGATACCCGCCAGAAGGGCTTCGGGAGGGAATCCCTGTTTCCTGCGGCGCGCGATCTCCGCTTTCAATTCGTCCGCGGCCAAGAAAGGGACGAGATCCGCGACAATGACAGCCCTGGAGCCGCCGCGGCGGTGGAGCGCAACCGACACCTGCCTTGAGACGTCGAGGATCGCGGTGCCTGAAACGCCGTACCGGGTAAAAAGCAGGTCCCCCTCGCATCTGTCTGCAACGCGCCCGTCGATGACGGCCTGTACGGACGCGGTGATGCGCTGGCCCTGCACCGCCTGGCACAGCGGATCCTTCGTGATAAGAGGCACCGCAGCGGGCACCGGTTCGATGATGGAATGGCCAAGGCT